>PJUC01000101.1_pt1 | contig 66132 bp, 56 predicted proteins | sample 1512161 | NCBI WGS metagenome assembly PJUC01 (sample SAMN08177676, study PRJNA422409) | Soil metagenome, whole genome shotgun sequencing project. | isolation source: Soil enriched on filter paper | place: USA: Madison | collected 2015-01-15 | reverse complement strand
TCGATCCCTCTGCCGGACTGGGGCTGGGTCGACCCCCGCTTCCACCCCGGATCTACCGCGCCGCTCGGCGCCCCGTTTCACGTGGAACCACCGTGCGTCACGGCACGCCGGGGCTCCTGTTGTGTAGGTGCGTGTGTCCGCGTCTGCCCTGCTACATGGCTGCCGTGGGCGCTCACGACACCGCTCTCGGACAAGCAGCTGGTCAGAATCGTCAGCGGCGGGTCGTGAGACCACACGGTGCGAGAGGCTCACCAAGCTCGGGTTGAGCCGCCTCCTCACCCCCAGGCCGCTGGTCTCCCCGCCTCGGCGCCCGCTGGCTACTCGGGACGCCCGGTCGCCACGTGGGCCGCGCGGGCGTGCGACATGTCAGGGTCGACCGCCCGAGGCGCCCTGAGGTCGGTGTTGTCCACGACGAGCGACGCTCGCGTCCACGGCGTGCAGTGTGCGAAGTACAGCCGCTGCGCCCCGTCGTAGCGGTCGGTGAGCGCTGGCGTCGGTGGTTGAGGGGCGCACCGGTCGACGACGGATCGCTGCGCCCTCCGTCGCGCCCCCTCGGAGAACGGCACGTCGAGGAAGATCGAGAAGTCCCAGTGGCCCGTGAGCTCGTCGCGCAGGAGGAAGGTTCCCTCGACGATCACGAGGGCGTCGTCATCGGCGAGCTGAGGAGCCGGACGGACCACCCGGTCACCGTCCGGGTCGTACGACGAGGCGCAGAAGCGCCCGTCCCCGTCACGTAGGAGCGGCACCAGCGCCCACGAGGCCAGCGCGTCGTAGTCGTACGCGTCGAGCCAGAACCCTTCGGCCGAGTGCCTCCCCCGGCGGTGGCGGATGGCCGAGGGTTGGAAGAAGTGGTCGGCGTGCAGGAGGACGACCTGACGCCGCGGGAAGCGTCCCGCCAGGCGCTTGGCGAAGACCGTCTTGCCTGACCCCCCGATCCCGTCGATCGCGATCAGGCCTCGCTGGTCATGCGGCAGCGCCTCCAGGACGGACGCAGCGAGGGCGTCGAATCCCTCGATCGTCATCGCGCTCCTCTCCAGCACTGCGCCCGGACGAACGGTGGGCTCACGACTCGCGGTCGTCGGGCTCCGATGCGACCACGACGGCGACGACGCATCAAGGGGCCGCGGACAGAAACGGTGCCGGCTCCAGCACCATGACAGCGCCAGCGGCAGCGCCAGCGGCCGGCAGCGCCAGCGGCAGCGGCAGCGGCAGCGCCTGCGCCTGCGGCTGCGGCAGACGGGACGGACGTCCTCGCAACGACCGGTCGGACCATCCCGAAGCCACCCACACCCAGCCAACCCACACAGGCGCCGTTTCACGTGAAACGGCGCCCGGAGAACAGCGAAGGCGGGACGCCGTAGCGCCCCGCCTTCGCATGCCGTCGACCCGTGTCAGGCCGGACGGATGACCACGTGCCGGTCCGGCTCCACTCCCTCGGAGTCGCTCGAGAGCCCTGCGGTCGCCACGGCGTCGTGCACGACCTTCCGCTCGAACGGGTTCATCGCCGCGAGCGACACCGCTGCGCCCGACTCGCGGACACGCCCGATGGCCTCCTCGGCGACGGCGACGAGCTCGGCGCGGCGTGCGGCGCGGAAGCCGGCGACGTCGAGCATGAGGCGGCTCCGCTCACCGGTGCGGGTCTGCACGGCCAGACGCGTGAGCTCCTGGAGGGCGTCGAGCACCTCGCCGTCACGACCGGCCAGGCGGCGCAGCGAGCGGTCCTCGGGGTCCTCCGACACGATCTCGACGGCTGCACGCCCGTGGTCGATGTCGATGTCGATGTCGCCGTCGAGGTCGGCGATGTCGAGCAGCTCCTCGAGGTAGTCGGCGGCGATCTCGCCCTCCTCCTCGAGGCGCTTGGTGCTGGTGGACTCGGCCGCTGCGTCCGGCGGGGTCGGGGTCATTGACGTCACTCCGATCGTCGACAAGGGGTGTCGCTACTTCTTGGACTTCGTCGGCGGCTTGGTCGGGCCGTCGTCGGGGTCAGCGTCGTCGCCGCTCCCCTTCGTGGCCTTCCCGTCGCCGACGGGGGTCTGTGCGGGGGTGGCCCCGGCGGGTCGTGCGCTCTTGGCGCGGTCCTTGCGCTTGGGCTGCTCGCGCTGGCCGCGCGGCTTCTCCTCGATGACGGCGGTCGTGCCGTTCGTGGGCTCCTCGAGCGTGATGCCCTTGGCCGCGGCGCGGCGCGCCTTGCGCTCGAGCAGGGCCTTCTCGGCCTGCGACCCGGGCGCTGGCATCCGGCGGATCGTGTAGAACTGCTGGCCCATCGACCAGAGGTTCGTCGTCGTCCAGTAGATGAGGACACCGATCGGGAAGTTCACGCCCGAGAACGCGAAGACGAGCGGCAGGACGTAGAGCAGCACCTTCTGCTGCTGCGCCATGGGGCCCTGGAGGGCGGCCGGCGGCATGTTCTTCATGGTCAGCTGGCGCTGCGTGAGGAACGTCGTCGCGGACATCGCGATGATGAGGACGACGGTGACGATCTTGATGTGCCAGTTGTCGCCGGACTGCGTGAACGTGCCGGACAGCGGGGCACCGAAGATCGTGGCGGCCTCGGCCTGCGCGGCGAGCGCGGGGGTCATCGGACCGATGGGGTCGACCTCACCGCTCGCGATCTGCGGCAGCTGGATGAGGACGCGGAACAGCGCGAAGAAGATCGGGGACTGCAGCAGGATCGGCAGGCAGGACGCGAACGGGTTCGTGCCGTGCTTGCGGTACAGCTCCATGGTCTCGCGGCTCATGGCCTCGCGAGACGCGGGGTCGGTCTTCCCCTTGTACTTCTTCTGGATCGCCTGCATCTCGGGTGCGAGCATCTGCATCCCACGCGAGGCCTTGATCTGCTTGAAGAAGAGCGGGATCAGCAGGATCCGCATGACGATCACGAGCCCGACGATGGACAGCGCCCATGCCGCACCCCCGGCGGGGTCGAGTCCGAGTCCCTCGAACAGGCTGTGGAACTGGACCATGATCCAGGCCACGACCGTCATGATCGGCGCGAGCAGGCCGTCGAACCAGTTCATGCAGGGGCTCCTCGAGAGCGATTCAGTGCGTGGACGTAGCCACGTGGGGGTGGCGGTGAGGGCTGTGGTGGTGCGTCTCCCGCGCCGGTGGAACGTCGTCGACGCCGCCGGGGTTCCACGGGTGGCAGCGCAGGAGCCGGCGAGCGGCGAGCCACGTGCCGCGCAGGAGGCCGTGCCGGGTGACGGCGATGACCGCGTACTGCGAGCAGGACGGGTAGAACCGGCACGTCGGCGGCGTCATCGGCGAGATGAAGCGCTGGTACCCGCGGAGCAGGAGGAGGACGAGCCGTGCGGGCAGCCGCACGGCACCACGAGCCACCTTCGACCAGGTCATGGGACGACTACGCGTCGGCGGTCCGGCGGGTGGTCCGCCGCACCGCCGTCCCGAGGGCCGAGTCCAGGTCCGACGCGAGCTGCGCGTACGTGGCGGACGACGACGCGGGGAGCGCCCGGACGACGACCCGCGACCCTGCGGGCAGCCGGTCGAGCCGCGCACGCACGAGCTCGCGCAGACGACGCTTGACGAGGTTGCGCCGCACGGCCGTCCCGACGGCCTTGGACACGACAAGACCGACCACGGGCCCGTCGGGGCCCGGGTCGGTCTTGGTCGTCAGGTGCACCACGAGGGTGTCCCGTCCGCTGCGCGCACCGCGGCGCACCGCCTGCTCGAAGTCGGCAGCGCGGCGCATCCGGTGCGCGGCGGGCAGCACCGGCGCTGGCGTCAGGCCGAGAGCTCCGCGCGACCCTTGCGGCGACGTGCCGCGAGGATCGCGCGGCCCGCGCGGGTGCGCATCCGCAGACGGAAGCCGTGCGTCTTGGCGCGGCGCCGGTTGTTCGGCTGGAAGGTGCGCTTGCTCACGAGAGTCTCCAACTACTTCGGGTTGGGCCCCGCGCGAGACGCACGTGGCCGGGGTCTGTCTGCCGAGCTCGACTGCTCCAGGGACACGCACGCGTGCGTGTGGCGTCAGGGCGCGCCAGCAGGAGCCATCAGGAAGGCTGGATCACGGTACGCCGCCCCGTCGGGGCCGGTCAAATGCGTCGGGCCGGCACTGGGCCCGTCGGCACCCTACCCGGTCCTCCGCGCCGACGACGGGAGGCGCACCGGCACGCCGGCGCCACCGCGACCACCGCCACGACCACCCCGCGCGACGACGACCAGACCGCCGGCCGACCACCGTGCGACCAGGGTCGGACGCCGCGCGTCCAGGCGCCCGCGACCGTCCGAGAACGGGACGAGGTCACCCCCGGGACGCCTCCCCCGCCGACCTGTCCAGGGCTAGCATCGTTGGTCGTCACCGCCCGGCCTGTGGATCTGTGGACGTGCTCGTGTGGACCGGGACCCCGCGGTGACCGGACGAGCGGGCGACGACGCCTGTCGTCGTCCTCACGGGACGGCCCGACGACCACCGCGCACAGGTGTGGACAACTATGTGGACAACGGGGGCCGTGCGAGACTCGACCACTCCACGCGATCGATCAGCTGAGGTAGGACGTTGTCACAGGACGAAGAACTCGCCCGGGTCTGGGGCCACGTCGTCGCGACCCTCGAGGCGAGCCCGGACATCACGCCCCGGCAGATCGCGTTCGTCCGGCTGGCCCGTCCGCTCGGTCTGCTCGACGGGACGCTGCTGCTGGCGGTGGGCAACGACCTGACCAAGGACTACCTCGAGACGCGGGTGCGCGCGGAGGTCACGGACGCGCTGAGCGACGCGCTCGACCGTGAGGCCCGCTTCGCGATCACGGTCGACCCGGACGTCGCGGCGGACGCCCCGCCGGCGCTGCGCGTGGTCCCGCAGTCGAGCCTGGACCGGCACGACCCTGCGGGGGTCGACGTCCTCACCGACCAGGAGCGTCCGGAGCTGTCGGTCGTCCACGACGACGACCACCTCGGTGGCGGCCGTGAGCGGCACGTCGCGGTCGAGGACCGCCGCCCGCTGACGTCGGGCGGGCGCAAGCCGGCGTCGGAGCCGGCCCGCCTGAACCCGAAGTACCAGTTCGAGACGTTCGTCATCGGCTCGTCGAACAGGTTCGCGCACGCTGCGGCGGTGGCCGTGGCCGAGGCGCCGGCGAAGGCGTACAACCCGCTGTTCATCTACGGCGACTCGGGGCTGGGCAAGACGCACCTGCTGCACGCGATCGGGCACTACGCGTACAACCTCTACCCGAGCGTGCGGGTGCGGTACGTGAACTCGGAGGAGTTCACGAACGACTTCATCAACTCGATCTCCGAGGGGAAGGCGGGCGCCTTCCAGCGCCGGTACCGCGAGGTCGACGTGCTCCTCATCGACGACATCCAGTTCCTGCAGGGCAAGGAACAGACGATGGAGGAGTTCTTCCACACGTTCAACACGCTGCACAACGCGAACAAGCAGGTCGTGATCACGTCCGACCTGCCGCCGAAGCAGCTGAACGGGTTCGAGGACCGCATGCGCTCGCGCTTCGAGTGGGGCCTCATCACGGACGTCCAGCCGCCGGACCTGGAGACGCGTATCGCGATCCTCCGCAAGAAGGCCGGCAGCGAGCGGCTGGAAGCGCCGCCGGACGTGCTGGAGTACATCGCGAGCAAGATCTCGACGAACATCCGTGAGCTCGAGGGTGCGCTGATCCGCGTGACGGCGTTCGCGAACCTCAACCGGCAGCAGGTCGACCTGTCGCTCGCGGAGATCGTGCTCAAGGACCTCATCACCGACGAGCAGACGGCGGAGATCACGGCGACGCAGGTGATCGGCCAGACGGCGGCGTACTTCGGGCTGTCGATCGACGACCTGTGCGGGTCGAGCCGTTCGCGCGTGCTGGTGACGGCCCGCCAGATCGCGATGTACCTGTGCCGTGAGCTCACGGACCTGTCGCTGCCGAAGATCGGCCAGGCGTTCGGGGGCCGGGACCACACGACGGTCATGCACGCGAACCGCAAGATCCGTGAGCTCATGGCGGAGCGCCGGTCGATCTACAACCAGGTGACCGAGCTGACGAACCGGATCAAGCAGCAGAGCCGCAGCTGAGCCGTCGCGTTCGTCCGTTTGATGGCGGATCCGTCCTCACGGTTATCCACAGTTTCCACAGGCGCCTGGGGATGTTTGTGACGCGGTTCACCCGTTCGGACCAAGAACGCGTCGCGGGCCCTCGCTCAGCGCGCTGACCTGCACTGACGTCCGCATGCGGCCCGGCGCGGCCGCCGTCCACACACGCCTGCCATGAGACGACTCTCATCGTCGAATCGATGCGATCGCCTTGACCGGAACCCTCACGTTCCGGATGAAACATGCATGGGACGAATGTTCACACCTGTGCACACACCTGTGGACGACGGTGGACGAGGACACCGTGTCGTGTGGAGAACCGGGTGCCGACCCGTGGACGCCGACGAGGGCCTCTCAGGACGTCCACCGCCGTCCACCACCGGCACGGTGCTCCACGCACAGCACGTCCACACGCCTCCTCGACGCTGACCAGCGCGGACGCCCGAAATCCACACCATGCACATGACCGATGACGACGACGAGACTTCTCTCTGCCGGGAATCCACACACCGTCGAAGTGCTGTGGCGGCGGCGGTCCGGGCCGCTCCGCGGGCCGCCGAGGCCCGGGCAGCCGTCCGACTCCCCGGACCACGCGACACCGTCCTCCACACCGCGCCTCCGACCCTGTACCGAGCGTCGGACCTGTCGCGTAGTGTTCGCGTGATGCCACGGGCTGGACGAGCCGACGCTCGTGCCGCCGCGCCACCCGCACCTGCTCCAGCGCAGGTCCCGCACGGCCGCGGACGGGCCGCTCGCCCGGGGGCAGCACTCGAACGACGAAGAGGTGACACATGAGGTTCCGGGTCGACCGTGACGTCCTCGCCGACGCGGTCACATGGACGGCTCGCAGCCTGCCCACCCGACCGCCGGTCCCGGTGCTCGCGGGTGTGCGGATCGAGGCGGACACCACCGGCACGATCCAGCTGTCGAGCTTCGACTACGAGGTCTCGGCCCGCTCGCAGATCCCGGCGGACGTCTCCGAGCCCGGCACCGTCCTCGTCTCCGGCCGGCTCCTCGCCGAGATCTCCCGGGCCCTGCCCGACAAGCCGGTCGACGTCGTGCTCGACGGCACGAAGGTCGTCGTCACGTGCGGCGCGAGCCGCTTCACGCTCCTGACGATGCCGGTCGAGGACTACCCGAGCCTGCCCGCCATGCCCGCCACGGCCGGCACGGTCGACGGTGACGAGCTCACGCACGCGGTCGCGCAGGTGTCGGTCGCCGCGAGCCGCGACGACACGCTCCCCCTGCTCACGGGTGTGCGCGTCGAGATCGAGGGCGAGAAGGTCACGCTGCTCGCGACGGACCGGTACCGCCTCGCGCTGCGCGAGCTCACGTGGAAGCCCTCAGCCCCCGACATCTCGACGGTCGCGCTCGTGCGCGCCCGCACGCTGTCCGACGCCGCGAAGTCGCTCGGCAGCGCCGGCTCGGTCACGGTCGCCCTCTCGACCGGCGCGGGCGTGGACCTCATCGGCTTCGAGGCCGGCGGCCGCCAGACGACGAGCCTGCTCGTCGACGGCGACTACCCGGCGGTCCGTCGCCTGTTCCCCGACGACACCCCGATCCACGCGATCGTCTCGACGCACGCGCTCGCCGAGGCCGCGAAGCGTGTGGCGCTCGTGGCGGAGCGCAACACCCCGATCCGTCTCGGCTTCTCGCAGGGCCAGGTCGTCCTCGACGCCGGCCAGGGCGACGACGCGCAGGCGTCCGAGGCGCTCGAGGCGACGCTCGTCGGCGACGACATCACGGTGGCGTTCAACCCGCAGTTCCTGCTCGACGGCCTCGGCGCGCTCGACACGACGTTCGTCCGGCTGTCGTTCACGCACCCGAACAAGCCGGTCGAGTTCACGGGGCAGGAGTCGCTCGACGGCGACGACAAGCAGGAGTACCGCTACCTGCTGGTGCCGATCCGCTTCGCGAGCTGACGCAGGACGACGCGCGCCGCGTCGCCCGACGGACCAGGACGGCACCGGGCCACGACGGGCTCGCGGGGACCGGCCGGCCGCACCGCGCGACGAGCGGAGCGGTGCGGCAGAGTGACCGGGGACGCACCGGTCGGACGAGGTCCGGCACGCAGCCGGGCGGGACGCGGGAGAGGCGAGGGTCATGCACATCGGTCTGGTCGGGCTGGGCAAGATGGGCGCGAACATGCGTGAGCGCATCCGCGCCGCCGGGATCGAGGTCACGGGGTTCGACCGCAACCCGGACGTGACCGACGTGCCGACGCTCGAGGCCCTCGTCGAGGCGCTGCCGGCCGGCGAGCGGGTCGTCTGGGTGATGGTCCCGTCGGGGAAGATCACCGACGCGGTCATCCGTGACCTCGCCGGCCTGCTGACCGCGGGCGACGTCGTCATCGACGGCGGCAACTCGTACTACCAGGACGACCAGCCGCACGCCGAGCTCCTGGCGCAGACGGGGGTCGGCTTCCTCGACGTCGGCGTCTCGGGCGGCGTCTGGGGCCTGAAGAACGGCTACGGGCTCATGGTCGGCGGCGACCCGGCGCTCGTCGAGAGGGTGCTGCCGGTCTTCGACGCGCTCCGTCCCGAGGGGCCGCGTGACGAGGGATTCGTCCACGCGGGTGCCGTCGGCGCGGGCCACTACGCGAAGATGGTGCACAACGGCATCGAGTACGGCCTCATGCAGGCGTACGCCGAGGGCTACGAGCTCCTCGCCGCGAAGGACCTGGTCACGGACGTGCACGGCACGTTCAAGGCGTGGCAGCGCGGCACGGTCGTCCGGTCGTGGCTGCTGGACCTGCTGGTCGAGGCCCTCGCGCAGGACCCGGCGTTCGGGGAGATCGACGACTGGGTCGAGGACTCGGGCGAGGGCCGCTGGACTGTCGACGAGGCGATCGACCTGGCCGTGCCGGCGCCGGTGATCTCGGCGGCGCTGTTCGCCCGGTTCGCGTCGCGGCAGGAGGAGTCGCCCGCGATGAAGGCCGTCGCCGCGCTGCGCCAGCAGTTCGGCGGTCACGCCGTGAAGCCGGCCGGGACGACCGGGCCGGTGACCAGCACGACGCCGGTGCCGGGAGCCGCGGTTCCCCCGTCGGCCTGACGCTCCCCCGCCCGACGGACGTCTCGCGGGCGTCCCGGAGGGGCGGGCTCGCCCCCGCCGCACGACCACCACGAAGAGACCCGGATGTACGTCGCCCACCTGTCGCTCACCGACTTCCGCTCGTACGCGCAGGTCGAGCTGCCCCTCGAGCCGGGCATCACCGCGCTCGTCGGGCCGAACGGTCAGGGCAAGACGAACCTGGTCGAGGCGATCGGGTACGTCGCGACGCTCGGCAGCCACCGGGTGCCGTCGGACGCGGCGCTCGTGCGCGCGGGCACGGGTCGGGCGGTCGTGCGGGCGCGCGTGGTCCGGGAGCTGGAGCCGGGGCGGCCGCGCACGACTCTCGTCGAGGTCGAGGTCACGCCGGGCAAGGCGAACCGGGCCCGCGTGAACGGTGGCTCGCCGGGGCGGGCGCGCGACATCCTCGGGATCCTGCGGACCGTGCTGTTCGCCCCCGAGGACCTGGCGCTCGTCAAGGGCGACCCGGACGGTCGCCGACGGTTCCTCGACGACCTGCTCGTGCAGCTCGTGCCGCGGTACGCGGGGACGGTGCAGGACTACGAGCGTGTGCTGCGACAGCGGTCGGCGTTGCTGAAGTCGGCGGGTGCGGCGATGCGCGGGGGCCGGGGCAGCGCGGACCTGCGCACGCTCGACGTCTGGGACGCGAAGCTCGCGCAGACGGGCGCGGAGCTGATCGTGGCGCGGCGCGCCCTGGTGGCGGCGCTCGCCCCGCACGTCGCGAGCGCGTACGCGCAGGTCAGCTCCGGTCAGGGCGAGGCGGTCATCACCTACCGTGCGTCGCTCGACGCGGCGATGCAGGACGAGGGGCGAGGCGGCCGGGACGCGGGCGACGCTCCCACGCCGGTGCCGCACGGCGACGTCCCCGCGACCGCGCACCTGGTCGAGGCACAGCTCCTCGAGGCGATGGGGCGGCTGCGGACGAAGGAGGTCGAGCGCGGGGTCTGCCTCGTCGGCCCGCACCGCGACGACCTGGTGCTGACGCTCGGCGGCCTGCCCGCGAAGGGGTACGCGAGCCACGGGGAGTCGTGGTCGTACGCGCTCGCGCTGCGCCTGGCGTCGTACGCGCTGCTCACGGACGACGGGTCGTCGACGCCCGACCCCGGTTCCGACCTGCTGAGCCAGGGCGCGGACTGGGGGCCGGACGGCGAGCCGGTGCTGGTCCTCGACGACGTCTTCGCCGAGCTCGACACCCGCCGGCGTGACCGGCTCGCGGAGCTCGTCGCCCCCGCACGTCAGGTCCTCATCACGGCGGCCGTCGCGGAGGACGTGCCGGAGCCGCTCGCGGGTGCCCGCGTCGACGTGATGGGGGGCGAGGTCGCACGTGTCCTCTGACCGCCGTCCCCCTCGCGACTCCGACGGCCGCTCCCCTGGCGACCTGGACCGAGGGTTCGCTGAGGACGACGCGCTGCTCCCGCCGCTGCGTCGCGCTCCCGCCGACGGCGCGCCGCTGCGCCAGGTCGTGGACCTGGTGCCGGAGCGTCAGGTCGCGGCGGCCGCGCTGAACCGCGCCCGTGAGGCGGCGCGGGCGAAGGGGATCCGCCCGGGTGACGCGCCGCGGCGCCGCCCGATGGTGGACACGACGGGGACGGCCGGGCCGGGTGCGCGGGACCCGCAGGCGGTCGCGGACACGCTCGGTGCGCTGGTCGGCCAGTTCAACTGGGGGTCGGGCCTGGTCTCGGGCACGGTGCAGCACCGCTGGGCGGACCTGGTGGGTCCGCAGGTCGCGGAGCACTGCGCGTACGTGTCGCTGGAGGCGGGGGTGCTGACGGTGCAGGCGGCGTCGACGAGCTGGGCGACGAACCTCACGTGGGCGGTGCCGACGATGCTGCGCCGCTTCGCGGAGGAGCTGGGCGAGGGCGTCGTGTCGGAGATCGCGGTGCTGGGGCCGTCGGGGCCCGGTTTCGGGCGGGGGAAGCGCCGCGTGGCGGGCCGCGGACCACGCGACACGTACGGCTGACGGCGGTCCGTGACGCAGCTGCGGGCCCGACTGCGCGACACGCGTCGACGAGTTCTCCACGGACCGCCCGTCCAACCCGGTGCAGGGCCGGGGGCCAGGTAGACTGGGAACGTCATTTCTGGCGCACCTGTGCCGGTTTCAGAGACGAGAACTCCGGTCGCCCGGGGTGATCTGCCCTCCGAGGTTCTTGGCGGGGCGCTCTGTCGCGTGTGAGAGCTTGAGGAGTACACCGGCCCGTGACCGACGAGAGCACGACCCCGCCCAGCACTCAGGACTCCGCCGGCGGGTACGACGCCAGCGCGATCACCGTCCTCGAGGGCCTGGAGGCCGTCCGCAAGCGGCCCGGCATGTACATCGGCTCGACCGGTGCGCGCGGCCTGCACCACCTCGTCTACGAGGTCGTCGACAACTCGGTCGACGAGGCCCTCGCGGGCTACTGCGACACGATCGAGGTGACGCTGCTCGCCGACGGCGGCGTGCGCGTCGTCGACAACGGCCGCGGCATCCCCGTCGCGATCCACCCCACCGAGGGCAAGCCGACGCTCGAGGTCGTCATGACGATCCTGCACGCGGGCGGCAAGTTCGGCGGCAGCGGGTACGCGGTGTCGGGCGGTCTGCACGGCGTCGGCATCTCGGTCGTCAACGCGCTGAGCAGCCGCGTGCAGTCGGTGGTCAAGCGTGACGGCTACACGTGGCGGATGGACTTCGAGGACGGCGGCAAGCCGGTCGGGGAGATCGAGCGGGGCGAGCCGACGACGGAGACGGGCACCAGCCAGACGTACTGGGCGGACGCGTCGATCTTCGAGACCGTCGACTACGACTTCGAGACGCTGCGCTCGCGCTTCCAGCAGACGGCGTTCCTCAACAAGGGCCTGCAGATCACGCTCACCGACGAGCGCCCGCAGCACACGGGCACCGAGGACGAGGTCACCGACGCCGCGACGAGCGAGCCCGGTGACGAGCCGGTCGACGCGCCGGCGCACCGCACCGTCACGTACAAGTACGACGGCGGGCTCGTCGACTACGTCAAGCACCTCAACGCGGCCAAGAAGGTCGAGCTCGTGCACCCCGACGTCATCGAGATCACCTCGGAGGACACCGAGCGGCGCATCTCGGTCGACATCGCGCTGCAGTGGACGAGCGCCTACAGCGAGTCGGTCCACACGTACGCGAACACCATCTCGACGACCGAGGGCGGCACGCACGAGGAGGGCTTCCGTGCGGCGATGACGTCGCTGGTCAACCGCTACGCGCGCGACAAGAACATCATCAAGGAGAAGGACGAGAACCTCACGGGCGACGACATCCGCGAGGGCCTCACGGCCGTCATCTCCGTCAAGCTCGGCGAGCCGCAGTTCGAGGGCCAGACGAAGACGAAGCTCGGCAACACCGAGGCGAAGACGTTCGTGCAGAAGGTCGTCAACGAGCGGCTGGGCGACTGGCTGGACTCGCACCCGACCGAGGCGCGCGACGTCATCCGCAAGTCGATCCAGGCCGCCGCGGCGCGCATGGCGGCCCGCAAGGCCCGCGAGGCGACGCGACGCAAGGGCCTGCTCGAGTCGGGCGGCATGCCGGGCAAGCTCAAGGACTGCCAGAGCAACAACCCCGCCGAGTGCGAGGTCTTCATCGTCGAGGGCGACTCGGCCGGCGGCTCGGCGGTCCGTGGCCGCAACCCGCGGACGCAGGCGATCCTGCCGATCCGCGGGAAGATCCTCAACGTCGAGCGGGCCCGCCTGGACCGGGCGCTGGGCAACCAGGAGGTCCAGGCGCTCATCACGGCGTTCGGGACGGGCATCGGCGAGGACTTCGACATCGCCAAGCTGCGGTACCACAAGATCGTCCTGATGGCGGACGCCGACGTCGACGGCAAGCACATCTGCACGCTGCTGCTGACGCTGCTGTTCCGGTACATGCCGGAGCTCATCACGCAGGGCCACGTGTACCTCGCGCAGCCGCCGCTGTACCGGATCAAGTGGTCGAACGCCGACCACGACTACGTGTACTCGGACCGTGAGCGCGACGCGTACATCAAGGAGGGCCAGGCGAACGGCAAGCGGCTCCCCAAGGAGAACGCGATCCAGCGCTACAAGGGCCTCGGCGAGATGGACTACTCGGAGCTCTGGGAGACGACCATGTCGCCCGAGCACCGCACGCTGCTGCAGGTCTCGCTCGACGAGGCAGCCGCGGCGGACGAGATCTTCTCGGTGCTCATGGGCGAGGACGTCGAGTCCCGCCGCTCGTTCATCCAGCGGAACGCCAAGGACGTGCGCTTCCTCGACATCTGACCGCGGGCGCACGCGGACCGCCGCACGCGCCCCACCCACGTCCTCCCCCGAAGCACAGCCAGCGAAGGAACCTCGTGACCGAGACCCCGGACCAGATCGAGCACGGCCGCATCGAGCAGGTGGACCTGCAGCTCGAGATGCAGCGGTCGTACCTCGACTACGCGATGTCCGTCATCGTGGGTCGCGCCCTGCCCGACGTGCGCGACGGCCTCAAGCCGGTGCACCGCCGCGTGCTGTACGCGATGTACGACGGCGGCTACCGGCCGGACCGGCAGTTCTCCAAGTGCAGCCGCGTCGTCGGCGACGTCATGGGCAAGTACCACCCGCACGGCGACTCGGCGATCTACGACGCCCTGGTCCGCCTGGTGCAGGACTGGTCGCTGCGGTACCCGCTGGTCGCCGGCCAGGGCAACTTCGGCTCCCCCGGTGACGACCCGGCGGCCGCCCCGCGGTACACCGAGTGCAAGATGGCCCCCCTCTCGATGGAGATGGTGCGGGACATCGACGAGGACACCGTCGACTTCCAGGACAACTACGACGGCCGCACGCAGGAGCCTGCCGTCCTGCCCGCGCGCTTCCCGAACCTGCTGGTCAACGGCTCGGCGGGCATCGCGGTCGGCATGGCGACGAACATCCCGCCGCACAACCTGCGCGAGGTCGCCGACGGCGTCCAGTGGTACCTTGACCACCCGGAGGCGTCGAAGGAGGAGCTGCTCGCGGCGCTCCTGCTGCGCATCAAGGGCCCGGACTTCCCGACGGGCGCGACGATCCTCGGCCACCGCGGCATCGACGAGGCGTACCGCACGGGCCGCGGCTCGATCACGATGCGCGCGGTCGTCAACGTCGAGGAGATCCAGGGCCGGATCTGCCTCGTCGTCACCGAGCTGCCGTACCAGGTGAACCCCGACACGCTCGCGAAGAAGATCGCGGACCTCGTGAAGGAGAACCGGGTCTCCGGGATCGCGGACATCCGCGACGAGACGTCGGGCCGCACGGGCCAGCGCCTGGTCATCGTCCTCAAGCGGGACGCGGTCGCGAAGGTCGTGCTCAACAACCTCTACAAGCACACGCAGCTGCAGGACACGTTCGGCGCGAACATGCTCGCGCTCGTCGACGGCGTCCCCCGCACGCTGAGCATCGACGCGTTCGTCCGGCACTGGACCGCGCACCAGCTCGAGGTCATCCAGCGCCGCACGCGCTTCCGGCTGCGCAAGGCCGAGGAGCAGATCCACATCTACCGCGGCTACCTCAAGGCGCTCGACGCGCTCGACGAGGTCATCGCGCTGATCCGTCGCTCCCCCGACGCCGACGAGGCCCGCACGGGCCTCATGGAGCTGCTGGGCGTCGACGAGGTCCAGGCGAACGCGATCCTCAACCTGCAGCTGCGCCGCCTGGCCGCGCTGCAGCGGCAGGAGATCACGCAGCGTCACGACGAGCTGCAGGAGCAGATCGTCGGGTTCAACGAGATCCTCGCGTCCGACGAGCGGCAGCGCACGATCGTCAGCGACGAGCTGCGCGAGGTCGTCGACAAGTACGGCGACGAGCGCCGCACGACGATCCTGCCGTTCGACGGCGAGGTGTCCGTCGAGGACCTCATCGCCGAGGAGGAGATGGTCGTCACCATCACCCGCGGCGGTTACGCGAAGCGCACGCGCAGCGACAACTACCGGGCGCAGCGTCGTGGTGGCAAGGGCGTGCGCGGCGCGCAGCTGCGCGAGGACGACATCGTCGACCACTTCTTCGTCACGACGACCCACCACTGGCTGCTCTTCTTCACGAACCTCGGCCGCGTGTACCGGGCGAAGGGCTACGAGCTGCCCGAGGGCGGCCGTGACGCGAAGGGCCAGCACGTCGCGAACCTGCTGGCGTTCCAGCCGGGCGAGACGATCGCGCAGGTCCTGGACGTGCGCAACTACGAGCAGGCCGAGCACCTGGTCCTCGCGACGCAGCGCGGCCTGGTGAAGAAGACCCGTCTGACGGAGTACGACTCGAACCGCTCGGGCGGCGTCATCGCGATCAACCTGCGCGAGGACGAGGAGGGGCGCCCCGACGAGCTCGTCGCGGCCCGCCTGGTCGACTCCGACCAGGACCTCATCCTCGTGTCCCGCAAGGGCCAGTCCGTGCGGTTCACGGCGTCCGACGAGTCGTTGCGGCCGATGGGCCGGGCGACGTCCGGCGTGACCGGCATGAAGTTCCGCGGCGACGACGAGCTGCTCGCGATGGACGTCGTGCGCGAGGACGCCTTCCTGTTCACGGTCACCGAGGGCGGCATCGCCAAGCGCACCGCCCTCACGGTCGAGAACTACCGGCAGCAGGGCCGCGGCGGCCTCGGGATCAAGGTGGCGAACCTCCCCGAGGCGAACGGCGACCTGGTCGGGGCCCTCGTGACCGACGCCGACGACGAGGTGCTCGTCATCATGGAGCGCGGCAAGATCGTGCGTTCGGCCACGTCGGAGGTCAACGCGACGGGTCGCACGACCCAGGGCGTGATCTTCGCGAAGCCCGACGCGGGCGACCGGATCATCGCCGTCGCGCGCAACACTGAGCGACACCTCGGTGAGGATGCCGGTACCGTGGGCGGCGAGAACGGCCAGGGTTCCGGCGAAGCGGACGCCTCGGGGAGCCCCGAGCCGGACGGCGTGAGCGGTGAGCAGGCCGTCGCCGACCAGTCCTCGGAGGACGCATGACCGATCCGACGCCCCCCACGATCCCGCCGCGGCTGAAGCCGACGACCCCGACGACCGCGCGTCCGGGAACCTCGTCGAGCGCGAACGGGTCGTCGGGTGCACGGAACGGCAGCGGCCGGTCCGACTCGTCCTCTCCGTACGGCCCGTTCCCGACGTCGGAGCCGTGGTCCGCGACCTCCGGCGGGAGCTCCTCCGGCACCAAGCCGGCCGGCGGGAAGTCCTCCGGGGCGTCGTCGTCGGGCGGCAAGGACGCGTCGACCCGGACGGACGAGCCGCCGACCCGCGTGTCGACGGGCGTCCCGCCGCGCAGCGGCGACGATGAGCAGGAGCCCGCCTCCCCCCTCATGGTGGCGGTCGACACCGCGACCGTGTGGTTCAAGAAGGCGGCCGGCGCCACCAGCGCCGCGTTCGCCTCGGTCACCCGACCCCGTACCGAGGAACCGACCATGACGAGCCAGGCCACCGCACCCGCGGCACCCGCGGCATCCACGACCTCGGCGCGCCCGGCGACCGGGGCCCATCCGCTGGCCCGGCCCGCGACGGGACGCATCCCGGCCGTCGGCGGTCCCCGCCGCGTCCGCCTCGCGGTGTCGCGCGTCGACCCGTGGTCGGTCATGAAGCTGTCGTTCCTGCTGTCCGTCGCGATCGGCATCATGATCGTCGTCGCGGCCGCCGTCGGGTGGCTGACCCTCGACGGGCTGCACGTGTTCACGCGCGTCAACGAGCTGGTCACGCAGATCACCGGCTCGGAGAACACCGGCATCCTCGAGTACGTCGAGTTCCGCCGCATCGTCTCCGGCGCGACGCTCATCGCCGTGATCGACGTGTTCCTGCTGACGGCGCTCGCGACGATCGGCGCGTTCCTCTACAACATCGTGGCGGCGCTCGTCGGCGGCGTGCACGTCACGATGACCGACGAGTGACGGCCGCCGCGTAGCCGGTTTGGGCGCGACCCCCCCGCTGGGGTAGTCTCGTCCGGCGCGCAGCGCACGTGTTCGCACGTGCGTCAGCAGCAACGGGCCTATAGCTCAGACGGTTAGAGCGCTTCCCTGATAAGGAAGAGGTCACAGGTTCAAGTCCTGTTAGGCCCACTCCCGACCCGTGGGGGATCCGATGAAGAAGCTCCTGCTCCTGGTGGCGGTCGCGGCCGTCGGCTACGTCGTCTGGCAGAAGTACCAGCAGGACCAGGACGAGCGGGACCTCTGGTCCGAGGTCACCGACACCTTCGAGTGACCCGCTCCCCCACGACCGCCGCGGCCCCGCCCGGCAACCGGGGGCCATGGCGCAATTGGTAGCGCACCTGCTTTGCAAGCAGGGGGTTAGGGGTTCGAGTCCCCTTGGCTCCACCACTCGGTCCTCACAGTCGGCACGTCCACGGCCAGCGCCGTCGACCGCACGCGCACGACGACAGACGTGGCGTCCGCGCACGTCACCGGACAGGAGACGTCACGGATGACGAGCGAGGTCGAGCACGCCGCTGCCGGCTGGGACGCGATCGACGCCGCGTGCCGGCGTCTGTACGGCGACCAGGTCCCGCGGCACGTGGGGTACGTGCCGGGCCGCGCGTTCGGGTCGGTCCTGCAGGGGTGCAGCGCCTACCGAGCCCAGGACCACTGGCACTACGTCACGTACGGGCTGAGCAACCTCTTCGACGAGGACGAGGGCGAGAACGACGGGTTCAGCGGGTGGGGCTACGAGTTGACGTGGCGCGTCCATGACCCGACCGGTGGTGACGAGCCGCCGAGCTGGCCGTTCACCGTCATCCAACGGCTCGCCAAGTGGGCCGCAGAGGCCCCCCTGCTTCTCGAGGAGGGTTCGCGGTTGCACATCGGCGGTCCGGTCACCGGCTTCCCGCACACCGAGGGCCCGGACACGAGCCTCACGGGGGTCCTGCTGGCGACGGATCCCCAGCTCGGCCGGATCTCCACCGTCAACGGGAGCGTGACGTTCCTGCAGCTCGTCGGCGTCGATGCCGACGAGCTCGCCCTGGCCCAGGAGGGCGGCTCTGCGGCCGTCCTGGCGCAACGGGCCGGGCAAGCGCCGCTCCTCGTGACGGTGGTCGGACCGTAGAACGCCGGGGCCGCGCAGCCGACCCGGTGCCGCCTGCGGCGTGGCGGCTCCGGGGCTCATAGGGGCGGCAGGCTCGTCACGGTGCCCGTCGCGTCGAAGCCGACGCCGCCGAGCCACGTGTCGAACTCGGCGAGCCCCAGGCGGTGGAAGTCGGGACGCGGGTCGGGGCCGAACCGGGACGTGTACCCGCACGTCCAGGCGTCGTAGTACGAGCAGCGCAGCGGGCGCTCCGGGAGGCCGAAGACCCCGCAGCGGTGGTCCGCGCCGAGGTGCCGGCACGTCGTCTCCAGGACCAGGGACCAGCCGTCGTCGCCGATGCCGACCTGCACCCCCGGGAAGCCGAGCGTGAAGCGCCAGTGGTCCAGGTGCACGTTCGTCGTCGGGACCGGCTTGGGGAAGACCAGGGTCGTGCAGCAGTAGGCGTCGCACCCCTCGCAGGGTGCGCGGAGCGCGTCGAAGGTGCGGACGTCGTCGGGCCGTGCGGCAGCCGGTGCGGGCGCGGGGTCGTCGCGACGGCGGGTCGGTCCGAGCGTGAGCGGCACGGCGGTCGTCACAGCGGTCGCGGCGACGGCTGTGGGCGCCGGTGCCGTGCGCGGGTCGGGCGGCGGCGGTGCCGCCTCGGCGACGAGCTGTTCCCATGACGGCACCTCGACGATGGTCCGCAGGTCGTCGAACGTGACCTCCGCCGCGAGGCGCTCGAGCCGCGCGCGGTCGAACCACACGAAGTCCTCGACGGGGGCGTCGAACACCCGCCGGTACCAGCACTGGTACGGGTTGTACGTGACGCAGATGTTCGGCTGCCGGTCCGTGCCGTGCACCGTGCACGTCGCGTCGCGCGGGTCGAGGTGCCGGCACGGCCGCGCGTAGTAGACGCTCCACTCCCCCGACGCGGCGAGGCCGAGCCGGATGGCGTCGAAGTTCAGCAGGTACAGCGCGTGGTCGAGGTCGGCGAGCGTCGTCATGCGGAACGAGTGCACGGGCAGGTGCGTGCAGCACGGCGACGTCGAGCACGACAGGCACGGCGAGCGGCGCGCGTCGGCGAGCGTGAGGCGGGCACCGTCGGACACGAGCGGGCCGGCCACGGTCGGGTCAGCCTTCGCGCAGCGGGTCGGCGTGGCGGGCGACCTCCTGCTGCCAGGCGTCGGCGTCGGGGCCGTCGAACGTCAGGCCGGTGACGCGGCGGACCCGGTCGTCGACGAGCGCGTGCAGGTCCGGGTCGGCGCGGTACCGGTCGCGGTGCGCGTCGAGCCAGGTCAGGGCGGCGACGACCCCCTCCGGGTCGGTCTCGTCAGCGAGGACGTCGAGCAGGGTCCGGGCGACCGCGACGACCTGCTCGTCGGGGAGCGACCCGGTGCGCAGGTGCAGCAGCGCGAGGACCCCGCGCGTCGCCGCCCCGGGGAGGCCGGGGAGCCGCAGCACACGGTCCGTGAGGGCCGCGACGTCGGTCGTCGAGCGCAGCAGCAGCTCGTACCCGGCGACCACCGCGAGCGGGGGAACGCCCGCCGCGAGGTCGCCCAGGACCTCCGCGTCGCCCCGCGTCCAGCGGTGGATCACACGCACCGCGTCGGGCAGGTCGTCGTCCGGCGCGAGCAGCCCGCGCACGACCGGCGGGTCCGACGCGACGACCAGCACCGGTGCGCTCGTCCCCGGGACCACCTGATCGGCGAACGGGACCTCCCGGAGGGTGTCCGGCGGGAACCGGTACGACCCGGGGGGCTCGCGCCGCTCCGCAGGTCGCGCCGTCAGCAGACGCAGCGCCACCGGACCGGGCGGGACCTCCCCGACGACCGCGTCGTCGGGGGTCACCTCGACGGACAGGGCGAACCCCGGCCCGCGGAAGGACGTCTCCGTCGCCGGTACGGGCTCCTCGCCGACGAGCCGGGCCGACCCGGTCCACGCCGCCGTCGCGCTCTCGACGACGTCGAGCCACGACGCCGCCCCGGGAGATCGCCGAGATGCCATGCCACTCCTTCGTCCGGGCTCACCAGCTCGACTGCACGACCGTGGTGACGGTGTTCGCGATCGGGTCCACGAGGATGGGCCACTTGCCGCCCGAGCCGTCGCCCGTCGCCGTCACCTTCGCACCGCCGGTCGCCGTCGGCGTGACGACGCTCGCAGCGGGTGACGCCGAGTTGAACGCGACCGTCGTGCCGTAGTCGACGTGCCAGTCCGACCAGTGCAGCGGGATGACCTGCGCGGACGCCTTGTCCTTCACCACGAGCCAGTTGCGGAACGCGTCGCGGCCGTCGGTCTTCTTCAGCACCTGCGGGCCGGGCGTCGCCGCGATCGTCCACGGCTGCGGTGAGCTCGGGGTGTCGTCGGTCGCCGTCGTCTTGGTGCTGGTCGCGAGGGCGTCGAAGGACTTCACGTCGATGATGTCGTACCAGGGGACGACGCCCGCGGTGATGCCGTCGCGCACCGGCAGGGTCGTGAGGGTGTCGCTGACCCGCTTGCGCTGGCCGAAGATCGACGGCGCGAGGCCGGCCAGGAAGCCCGGGGTGTGCCCGACGGGCTCGTAGTAGAAGTTCCGCGACGACTCGTACACCGTCTGCGCCCAGCCGAGCTCGTAGCTCCCGACGCGCGCCGCCGGGCCCGACGCCTTGACGGTGCCGGTCGTCGCGAACGTCCCGCTGCCGACCGTGACGTCGGTCGCCGTCTTCGAGATGACGAGCGGTGCGGGGACGGCCGCCGAGTACGCGCTCGTGTCGAACGTGACGGCCCCCATCGACGTCGCCGCGCTGGCGCCCGCACCCGCGCCGAAGACGGACGCGATGTTGGCGATGGTGCTGTCGGTCGTCGAGTACCGCCCCGGCCGCGCACGGCCGCCCGCGCGGGACGTCGTCGCGTCCCGACCGAACAGCGTCGCGGGGCGCGCCGAGCGCTCCGTCGCACCCCAGTGCGTGCTGCGTCCGGTGACGGTCTGCGACGTCCGGTCGACGTCCTGCGTCACGGGCTCGCGCGCCTCGCCGGCCCTCGGGGCTCGACTCGCGAGCAGCCGCGCGACGGCCCGGTTCCCCGCGGTCCGCTGGAGCACCGCGAGGTCCGCGGGCGGGCGTGCGGCGCCGGCACGGCCCTCGGGCGTCCGCGCGGGTCCGGCGGGACGCAGTGCGTGGTCCCGGTCCTCCCGGTCGGCGTGCGACTGCCCCGCGGTGGCGTTCACCAGTTCCCGTCCTGGATCGTCGCGACGTCGTTGGCGACCGGGTCGCCGTGCAGCGGCGTCTTGCCCCCGCTGCCGTCGCCCGTCGCGGTGACCTTGCCGCCCGACGTCGCGGTCGGGGTGACGACGCTCGCGCCGGGCGACGCGGCGTTGAACGTCACGGCCGTGCCGTAGTCGACCTCCCAGTCGGCGTAGTTGAGCAGGATCGCCGAGGTGGACGACGTGTCCTTGACCGCGAGCCAGCTGCGGAACTGGTCCTTGCCGTCGGTCCGCACGAGGTTCTGCTGGTTCGCGCCCGTGCCGAGCGACCACGGCTGGGTCGAGTCCGGGGTGTCGTCCATCGCGCTCGTCTTCGTGCTCGGGTCGGCCGCGGCAAACTGGTCCACGGTCTCCATGCCGTACCAGGGCCGCTTGCCGGCGTCCCCGTCGCGCACGGGCAGCGTGGTGCACGTGTCCGACACGACCTTGCGCGTCCCGAAGATCGAGGGAGCGAGCTGCGCGAGGAACCCCGGGGCGTGCCCGGTGGGCTCGTAGTAGAAGTTCCGCGACGACGCGTAGACGGTCTGCAGGAAGCCGATCTCGTAGCCGCCGACGCGGGCCTTGGGCCCGGATGCCTTGACGGTCCCGCTCGCCGAGTAGGTCTGCGACCCGACCGTCAGGTCCGTCCCGGTCCGGGTGATGGCCAGCGGCTTGGCGATGGCGGCGCTGAACGCGCTCGAGTCGAAGGTGACGGCGCCCATCATCGACGCGGCACCCGTGCCCGCGGCGGCACCGAACACGGAGGCGACGTTCGCGACGGTGCTGTCCGTGGTGCTGAACCGCTGCACCTCGGCCCCCGACCGCCGCGCGGGCTGCGGCGAGCGCCCGAACGGCGTCGACGACGGCGCGGCAGCGGTCGTCGCCCCGAACGCCGGGGACCAACCGGGCGTGACCGGTGTCGCGGGTGTCAGGTCCTGGCCCAGCAGGTCGGACACCGCGCGGTTGCCGGCCAGGCGCTGCAGGGCCGTGACGGAGTGCCGGCTCACCGCCCGTCGAGCGGCCTCGACCGGTCCGGCGACGACGTGGTCGGTGCGGCCGCGCGTCGCCCCGGCGTGGCCGGTGTCGGCCCGGTCGCCGTCGAGCGTCCCGCCCTGCGGGCGGTGGGTCCGGCTCTGCCCCATGGGCGGCCCCCGTCGTCGGACGTGTGCGCGTGCACGGATGTCCCCAGCGTCCCGACGCCGGGCTGCTCGCGCAACGCGCGCGGCCCGGCCGAGAGGGCAGCCGATCCTGCCCCTTCGGGCACGGGGCACCGGGCACTGGGGAGCGGGCCGGGCGTGGGAGCGGGCGGAGACCCGACCGGCGTCAGGACGTCGTCACAGCGTCAGGACGTCGTGCTCAGGCCGGGGTCGGGCGGCAGGAGCTGCTCACGGAGCGCGTCGACGCCGACGAGGGTCACGGGCGGCCGCAGGCCCTCGGGTCGTGCGTCCCACTGCTCCCGGGTCATCGTGAACCGGCGCGTCACGCCCCACGTGCCGTCCCGCAGCGTCCGCTCCTCGCCGTTCGCGGCGTAGCCGAGCCGACGCGTCACGCCGAGCGACCGCTCGTTGTCGGAGAACGCCCCCGTCGTCGCGATCTCGGTGCCCAGCCCGTCGAACAGCAGGTGCAGCATCATGAGGCGCATCCGGGTGCCGACGCCCGCGCCCTGGTGCGCGAGGCCGAGCCACGAGCCGGTCTCGACGGTCCGCAGCACGGGGAACTGCTTGGCGTACGCACCCTGGATGCCCAGGACCTCGCCGTCCCGGACGACGCCGAGCTCGATGCGCCAGTCCTCGGGCTTCTGACCGGCACGGTTGCCCCACTGGTACGCGAGGACGCTGCGGCCGACCTCGGTCGGCGTCCCGCGTGTCCACGGGACGGTGAACGGCATGAAGTCGGTGCCGTGCACGCCCTGGCCCGCGAGGCGGGCGAGGTCGAAGAGGAGGGTGTCGTCGAGGTACCGGAGCTCGAGGTCGCCGCTGGTGACGCGGACGCCGGCGAGCGGCCACAGGTCGACGAGGGACGGCGCGGTCGCCGCGTCGGTGGCGGGGGCGGTGGCAGGGGGCGTCGCGGGCTGCTCGGGCGTCGGCATGGCCGTCAGGGTGCCGGGACGGTCGGGGCCGGGCAAACGGTATTCGCCGTGGCCACCACCGCCGGGCGGGCGTCGAGGGTCGTCACCACGCGTCGCCGCCGCGTGCACGGGCGGTGATCTCCGCGAGGACGTCGTCGGTGTAGACCGGCCGCAGCCCGTCGGTCACGGGGCCCTCGTCGAGGGTGGTCCACTGCCAGTGCGGGACGACCCGCGCCGTGGTCCCGACCTCGGCGAGCCGCAGGTCGAGCATGACGCCGTACCGGTAGCCGAAGCGGCGCTGCACGCCGGTCGCGGTGGTGACGTCGAGCGAGCCGGGCGTGCCGGTCGCGTCGGTGCTGAGCTCGACGAGCAGCAGGTTGTGCTCGGGCCCGAGCCGCCCGCGGTGGTGGACGATCAGGTGCGGCGGGCGCGACGTGCCGTCGTCGAGCCGCACGGAGGACTCGAGGACCATGCCGGACCGGTCGTACTCGGCGTCCACGTCCCAGGTCCGCTCGATCGTGCCGCGCAGCGCCCACCCCAGGTGGAACGAGATGGAGCGGGCGGACGGCCGGCTGGTCCCCGACGACGGCGCGAACAGCGTCCACTGGTCGACGATCGTGTTCGTCAGCGCGATGCGGACGCGGGACTGCAGGTCGGGGAGCAGCATGGCCGGACGGTACCGCCCGGCCGGGCGGCTCCGGCAGGACCACGGGCCCGTGCGGCGGCCTCTGCCCGGGCGCGGCGACCGGCCGTCGTCGGGCCGCCGAACGGCGCTCGCACGCGCGAGGAGCACGCCGGTGACAGGTCGGTCAGTATCGCCATCGACGCTGTGGGCGCGGCGGTCTAGGTTGGTCCGCTGTGACACCAGTCATCACCGCCCACGGGCTCACCAAGCGCTTCGGCGACCTCACCGCCGTCGACGGCATCGACTTCGAGGTCGCCGCTGGCGAGTCGTTCGGCCTCCTCGGCCCGAACGGCGCGGGCAAGTCGACGACGATGCGGATGGTCGGCGCGGTCTCGACCCGCTCCGGCGGCGACCTGCGCGTCCTCGACCTCGACCCCGAGACGCACGGCCCGGAGATCCGGTCCCAGCTCGGCGTCGTGCCGCAGGAGGACAACCTCGACACCGAGCTCACGGTCCGCGACAACCTGCTCGTCTACGGCCGCTACTTCGGCCTCCCCCGCCGGGTGTGCGCCGAGCGTGCGGACGAGCTGCTCGAGTTCGCGCAGCTCACGGAGAAGACGAAGGTCAAGACCGACGACCTGTCGGGCGGCATGAAGCGCCGGCTCACGATCGCGCGCGCGCTCATCAACGACCCGCGCATCCTCATGCTCGACGAGCCGACGACGGGCCTCGACCCGCAGGCCCGGCACGTCCTGTGGGACCGGCTGTTCCGGCTCAAGGAGGCCGGCACGACGCTCGTCGTCACGACGCACTACATGGACGAGGCCGAGCAGCTGTGCGACCGGCTCGTCGTCGTCGACCACGGCCGGATCATGGCCGAGGGCAGCCCGGCGGAGCTGATCCGCCGGTACTCGACGCGCGAGGTCGTCGAGCTGCGGTTCGGGTCGACGCGCAACGCGGACGCGGCGGAGCGGATGGCGGGCGTCACGGAGCGCATCGAGGTGCTCCCTGACCGGGTGCTGCTCTACGCCGACGACGGCGAGTCGGTCGTCGAGAAGGTCCTGGCCCTCGGCCTGGAGCCCACGACGAGCCTGGTCCGCCGGTCCAGCCTGGAGGACGTGTTCCTCCGGCTCACGGGGCGGAGCCTCATCGAGTGACGACGACGACCAGCACCCCGACCGCGGCCGCGCAGCGCGCGCTCGACGCCGCGGTCCTCCCCCGCCGGTTCGGCTGGTGGTACGTCGCCGAGGCGCAGCTGCGCAGCATGAAGGCGTACGGCTGGACGATCGTCGCGAGCGGCGTGGGCCAGCCGCTGCTGTACCTGCTCGGCATCGGGCTGGGGCTCGCGGCGTTCCTCGACGTGTCCGTGGCCGAGGGGCCGGACGGGCCCGTCGACTACGTGACGTTCGTGGCGCCGGCGCTGCTCATGACGGCCGCGGTGGGCGTCGCGATGGACGAGTTCACGTACGCGGTGATGTCGGGCTTCAAGTGGCGGCGGCTGTACTACGCGCCGAACGCGTCGCCGGTGTCGCCGCCGCAGCTCGCGACGGGCGTCGTCGTGGCCTGCGTCGGGCGGATGCTGTTCACGGCCGTCGCGTACTACGCGCTCATGGTCGCGTTCGGTGCGGTCGGCGACCCCGTGACGGGTCTGCTGATCCCGCTGGTCGGCGTCCTCGCCGGGCTCGCGTTCGGGCTGCCCGTCATGGCGTACTCGGCGTCGATCAAGGACGACCGCGGCCAGTTCGCGCTCGTGCAGCGGTTCGTGTTCACCCCGATGTTCCTGTTCTCGGGCACGTTCTACCCGCTCGACACCGTCCCCGTCGCGCTGCAGTGGATCGGCTGGGTGTCGCCCGTGTGGCACGCGAGCGAGATCGGCCGCGCGCTCAGCTACGGCTCCGCACCGGGGGCGTGGCCCGTCGGCCTGCACCTCGCGGTGCTGCTGCTCATGGCCGGCGTCGGCGGCGTCCTCGCGGGCCGCGTGTTCACCCGGAGGCTGCGCGGATGACGACGGCGACCGACCGCGGGCTCACCCCGCGCTGGCTGACCACGGGTGGCGTCAAGGCGCTGTCGTCCGGCAACGCCGGGGCCGTCGTCGAGCGCGGGCTGCGCGCGACCCGCTCCGGCAACTGGGTCATCGTGCTGTCCGGGTTCTTCGAGCCGGTGTTCTACCTGCTCGCGATGGGGTACGGGCTCGGCACGTTCATCGGCGACGTCGAGGTCGAGCCGGGCGTCACGGTGTCGTACGCCGCGTTCGTCGCCCCCGCGCTCCTCGCGGTGTCCGCGATGAACGGCGCCGTGTACGACTCGACGTGGAACGTGTTCTTCAAGATGCACTTCGGCAAGCTGTACGACGCGATGCTGTCGACGTCGATCGGCCCGCTCGACGTCGCGCTCGGCGAGATCTCGTACGCGCTGCTCCGGGGTGGCGTCTACGCGCTCGGCTTCCTCACGGTCATGCAGGTCATGGGCCTGAACCTGGCGTGGACGGCGTTCCTGTCGATCCCCGCGGTGCTGCTCATCGCGTTCGGCTTCGCCGCCGTCGGGATGGCCGTCACGAGCTTCATGAAGACGTTCCAGCAGATGGACTGGATCAACTTCGTCCTGCTCCCGATGTTCCTGTTCTCCGCCACGTTCTACCCGCTGTCGGTGTACCCCGAGGCGGTCCAGTGGTTCATCAAGGCGATGCCGCTGTGGCACGGCGTCGAGCTGGTCCGCGGCCTGACGACGGGCGTCCTGTCGGCCGCGATGTGGGGGCACGTCGCCTACTACGTCGGCATGATCGCGCTCGGCGTCACGTTCACGACGACCCGGCTGCGGGCGCTCTTCCTGCGCTGACCCGCGACGGGTCAGGACGGCCGACGGGCCCCGGCGCACGAGGTGTGCACCGGGGCCCGTCAGCACCGTGGGCGGTCGCCCTGAGGTCAGCGGCTCAGCCGCACACCTCACCGTTCACGGTGAACGACGTCGGGCTCGTGTTGGTCCCCGGGTGGGAGCCGTTGAACCCGATGTCGGTGCTCTGGCCAGGCTGGAGCGTGGCGTTCCACGACAGCCCCGTGGCCGTGACCGTCGTCCCGGTCTGCGACCACGTGGCGCTCCAGCCCTGCGTGACCTGCTGGCCAGAGGGGAAGGCGAACCCGAGGGTCCAGGTCAGCGGTGTCGTGCCGGTGTTGGTGATCTTCACCGACCCCGTGAAGCCGACGTTCCAGCTGTTCGCCGTGTAGGCGACCTTGCACTTCGCGGTGCTGGTCACGGGCAGCGTCGTGAACGTCACCGGGTTGCTCACGGCCGAGCGGTTGCCTGCGACGTCCTTCGCGAGGACGACGTACGTGTACGCCGTGTCGGCCGTGAGGCCGGCCAGGACGGTCGACGCGGTGCTGGGCGACGCGACGAGCGTCTGCGTGGCGCCGTTGACGCGCAGCACCTCGTAGCCCGCGAGCCCGCTGCCGCCGGTGTCGGTCGACGCGGTCCACGTGAGGGTCGCCCCCGCCGGGCCGATGTTCGACGCGAGCGGGGTGCCCGGGACGGTCGGCGCGACGGTGTCGGCGGGCGCGGCGGTCGTCGTGAACGTGACGGCCGTCGACACGGACGAGAGGTCGCCCGCGAGGTTCCGGGCCCGCACGGCGTGCGAGTACGCGGTGCTCGGCGTCAGGCCGGTGAGCGTGTACGTCGTGCCCGTGGTCTGCGCGACGAGGGTCGTCGTCGAGCCCTGGACCCGCAGCAGGTCGTACCCGGCGATGGCGGGGTTGCCCGTCGACGCCGTCCACGTGAGCGTGGCGCCGCTCGACGTGATGGCCGACGCGACCGGGGTGCCCGGGGTCGTCGGCGGCACGGTCTCCTGCGCGGTGAGCGTGGTGAACGTGACCGCCGCCGACGCGGCCGACACGTTGCCGGCGACGTCCTTGGCCTTGACGACGTACGAGTACGCCGTCGCGGGCGTGAGCCCGGTCAGGGTGGTCGTCGTGCCCGCGGGCGAGGCGACGAGCGTCTGCGTCGTGCCGCTGACCCGGTAGACCTCGTACCCTGCGACCCCGGAGCCGGCGTCGGTCGACGCGGCCCACGTGAGCGCGGCACCGGTCGTCGTGATCCCGGATGCGACGGGCGTGCCCGGGACGGTCGGCGCGGTCGTGTCCTGCGTGCTGCCGGTCGGCTCCTTGCCCCAGACGAGCGTGCCGCCGTCGTACATCGTGATCGCGGCGGACTTGGCGAGCGCGGTCTGGTTGAGGTTGGCGTACGACGGGTCGTTCGCGGCGTTCCAGCCGGTCGGGCCGGTGACCCGGAACTGGATCTCGCGGCGGTGCTGCGACTGGCCGCCCGGGTAGATGTTCTGGCCGACGCACGACAGCTCGACGTAGCCGAGCGTGCCGCCGGCGCTGACGCCCTTGCCGGACTGCGCGCCGCACTCGCTGTAGTTCGACGACAGGGTGACGTCGGACGCCGCGAAGCCGTCGGTGGTGAACCAGTAGCGGACCTTGGCGTTCTTCAGCGACCGCGCCGGGAATGCCGACTGGTTGCGGATCATGGCCTTGACCTCGGTGAACGTGGTCCCCGGGGGCTGGTTGAGCATGGCCTCGACGAACAGCTCGTCGCCGTCGGGCTGCTCGGCCGTCGGGAAGCCCGCGAGGGCCGTGCCGCCGTACTCGTCGACGAGCCGCGCGAGGGCGCTGGTGAACCCGGCGTTGTAGTCGGTCGCGACCTCGTTGGCGACGTAGTCCTGCCGCGAGTCGGTGTAGGCGTCGTTGGGCGACCCGGGGCCGCCGACGAGCGCGCCGTACAGGACGTGCCGGGACGCGGCGGGCGTGGTGATCGAGTCGAGCCACGAGCCGTGCGCGGTGCGGTGGTGCGGCATGGTCGGCGGGTTGGCGCCGAAGCCGACGACGTACGACGAGCTGCGCGGGTTGTCGCCGAGGGCGTAGTTGATCTGCCGGACGCCGAAGTCGTGGTAGCGCGCCTTGCGGGTCGCGTCGGTGAGCCAGTCGGAGTAGACGAGCGCCACGAACGACGTGTTCGCGGCGTACCGCAGCGCACCCCACGAGTCGAGGACGGCCTGGCCTCCGGGCGAGTACGGCACCTTCTGCCCGTTGACGCCGACGGTCCAGTAGTCGAGCCACCGGTTCGCGTCGTCGACGTACTTCTGCTTGCCGGTCTCCATGGCGAGCAGCGCGTACATGCCGAACTGCTTGTTGTCCCACGCGACGGTCCACTTGTACGAGCGCGTGGTGCTCTGGTTCTCGGTGCCGAGCTTGTCGTACTCGGTCTCGGCCTTCGTCAGGTAGGTGGCGTCGCCGGTGGCCTTGTAGAGCCAGTAGGCGCCCCAGACGAGCTCGTCCTGGTACCCGGACCAGGACTTGTAGTACGCCGAGGCGGCCGTGACGCAGTCGGAGTACGCGCCACGGTAGGTGTCGGCGAACGAGTAGAGCTGCTTGGCGTGCGAGACGAGCGTCGCCGCGTAGGTCGGGTCGTCGGCCTTGAACAGGACGCTCGCGGAGGCCAGCGACGCGGCCGTCTCGGCGGCCACGTCGGAGCCGGGGCAGGACGCGGTGATCTTGTGCGACGGGCGGGCCATGGTCATGACCTCGGCGGGTCCCCACCACTTGTGGTCCGCCTCGCCGTCGCCGACCTGCACGTACAGCTCGTTCGGCGCGGTGTGCGCCTTGACGAAGTAGTCGTTGACGAAGCGCAGGTTGTCCTTGAGCTCGTCGAGCTGCCCGGCCTTGGTGTACCCGCCGGGACTCTCGATCGCGCCCCACGCGAGCATCGTGGCGCTGAACGCCATCGGCAGGCCGAACTTCACGTGGTCGCCCGCGTCGTACCAGCCGCCCGTGAGGTCCTTGCCGACGTCCGCGCCGTCGGTGAGGCCGGAGTCGCCACGCCAGGACACGGGGAAGTCCGCCGGCAGGTCGCCCGAGCGCTGTGCCTGGTAGAAGAACATCGACTTCTGCAGCGCCTCGGCGTAGTTGAAGGCCGGGGCGGCGCTCGCGCCGGACGCGAGGGGTGCGGCGAGCAGCCCGGCCGCGAGGGCGAGCGTGGCGCCGTAGGCGGTCGCGGTGCGGCCGCGGGACCGGGGCGGTCGGGGCGCGCGTGGCGCCGTGGCAAGGCGGGGCATGGGGTCCTCTTCCGGGCACGGAGATGGTGGACGGCGGCCCTGCCTGTCGCTGTCGCTCCGGCACGACGCGCCTGGCGCATCGTGCAAACGGGGCGTCGTGAGCGTCAACGCCCTAAACGATTCACCAGCCCCGACCAGCCCGGACGTGCCCTCCCCCGCCGGCCCGGACGTCCCCGGGCAGCACCACGCCCCCCGGGCATCGAGGCCTGCGGAGGGCGTGGGGACGAGGTCCCGGCGGTGTGCCGGGAAGGGCGGACGTCAGACCGAGGGCGAGCCCTTCGTGTCGTCCGTCGCGTCCGTGACGGCGTCGGTCGTCGCGGCCTTCGCCTCGTCGACCGCGTCCTTCGTGTCGTCGAGCGACTTCTGCGACGTACGGCGCACCCGCTTGGCGGCCTCCGTCGCGGTGTCCTTCGCGTCGGCGACCTTCTCGGTGAGGTCCTCGCGCGCCTCCGCGACCTTCTCGGCCGCCTTGCGCGTCGCGTCCCGTCCCTTGGCGACCGCGGCACCCGCCGCCTCGCCGACGGCGTCTGCCGCGTCGCCCACCGCGTCCGTCAGGTCGTGCTTCGCGTCGGTGGCACGCGTCCGGAACGAGTCGGCGTGGGTCGACGAACCCAGCGAGTCCGTCGGCTCCCACGGCTCGGCCCACGGGTCGACCTGCGACCGCGACCGGCTCCACGCGACCGCCGCGGCGCCGACCGCGGCCACGCCCGCAAGCACCCAGAACACCTTGGCGCCCGTGTGCTTCTTCTCGCGCTCGGCCGCTGCCGCCGCAGCCGCAGCGGCGGCGGCCGCCTTCGCGGCACGCTTCGCGGCCTTCTTGCTCGAGTCGCTCGTCACGTCGGCGGCCTTCTCGACGGCAGCGCCGGCCTTGACGGCTGCCTCGTTCATCGCCGCCACCAGGCGCGGCAGCAGGTCGTCCACGAGCTTGTCGTGGGCCGTGTCGATCGCCGGCGAGGCCTTCGCCGCGGCCTGCTCGACCTTCGGGGCCGCCGCGATGACGCTCTCCTTGTACGCGTGCTCCACGCGGGGCAGCAGCCAGTCGATGAACGCCTCGACCCGCGGGGTCGTCCAGTCCTTCGCGGACGACGCCGCGTCCGACGCCTTCGCTGCGGCGTCCTTCGCACCCGCCGCGGCCGCGATCTTGGCGGTGCTCGCCTTGTCGGCGAGCGTCGCACCGAGCTCGGCGGCCTGCTCCTTCAGGTGCTCCTTGTCGACGTCGATCGTCGTGCGGCTCTTGCTGAAGCCCATCGTCCACTCCCGGCTTGGTGTGCGGCGGGTGGGGCTGACCCATCCGCGCTGGTCGGCGGCACTGGGGTCCCACTCTGCCACCGGACCTGCTGGGACGCAGTGTGGACGCCCTCGCGTCGTGCACGTGTCCAGGACCTGCGTCGGAGCCCCGTGCGAGACTGTCGCCATGTTCGCGACTCTCCACACGTCAGCCGGTGACATCCGGATCGAGCTGTTCCCGAACCACGCGCCGCGCACCGTCGAGAACTTCGTCGGGCTCGCCACGGGCACCAAGGCGTGGACCGACCCGGCCACCGGCCAGGAGCGCACCGACCCGCTGTACTCGGACATCGTGTTCCACCGGGTCATCGCCGACTTCATGGTCCAGGGCGGCGACCCGCTCGGCACCGGCCGCGGCGGCCCGGGCTACACGTTCGACGACGAGATCCACCCCGAGCTCGCCTTCACCGAGCCCTACCTGCTCGCCATGGCGAACGCCGGCAAGCGGCTCGACCCGACGACCGGCAAGGTCGGCGGCACCAACGGCTCGCAGTTCTTCATCTCGGTCGCACCGACGACGTGGCTCAACGGCAAGCACACGATCTTCGGGAAGGTCGCCGACAACGCGAGCCGTGCCGTGGTCGACGCGATCGCGACCACCCCGACGCGCCCCGGCGACCGCCCGGTGCAGGACATCGTCCTGCAGTCGGTGACCGTCGAGGACTGAGCGACCCATCAGCGAGAACCCCACGCCGGGCGCGCCGGCCGCACCGCCTGTCTGCCCGCGGCACCCCGACCGGGTGTCGTACGTGCGCTGCCAGCGGTGCGGCCGTCCGACGTGCCCGGACTGCCAGCGGCAGGCCGCGGTCGGCGTGCAGTGCGTCGACTGCGTCGCCGAGGCGTCGCGCGGCACCCGCGAGGCCAGGACGGCACTCGGCGGTCGCCTGCGCGGCGGTCCCCCGGTCGTCACGATCACGATCATCGGCCTGTGCGTCGCGAGCTATGTGGCGCAGCTCGTCGTGCCCGGCTGGACGCGGCAGTGGATCTTCAGCCCGCTCGCGGGCTTCGTCGAGCCGTGGCGGTTCCTGACGGCGGCGTTCCTGCACTCGACCGGCAGCTTCCTCCACATCATCGTCAACATGCTGGCCCTGTGGATGATCGGGCCGTACCTGGAGCAGGCGCTCGGTCGGGCGCGGTTCGTCGCCCTGTACCTGCTGAGCGCCGTCGGCGGCTCCGTCGCCGTCGTCCTGCTCGCGCAGCCGCTGGGCGCCTGGAACGTCGGCGTCGTCGGCGCGTCCGGCGCGATCTTCGGCCTGTTCGGCGCCGTGCTCGTCGTCATGCGGCGGCTGGGCGGTGACGTCCGCGGGATCCTCGCGGTGATCGCCCTCAACGTCGTCATCGGGTTCGTCGTGGCGGGGATCTCCTGGCCCGCGCACCTGGGCGGGCTCGTGACTGGGCTGGCGCTCGGCGCCGCCTTCGCCTACGCACCTGCGGCCCGCCGGCGGCTCGTCGGGTGGCTGGCGCCCGTGGTCGTCGGCGCGGCGCTCGCCGTCGCCGCCCTCGCCTCGTACGCCGCGGTGGGACTTCTCTAGCCTGTGGGCGCGGGGCAGCTCGGACCGGGTCATCCCCAGGCGGTGCACGACGGTCCGTGCATGAGTGAGAGTCGTCCACAGGCTGTTGACCAGCGACAACATCTCTTCTGTCCCCAGCGGTGCACAACTCTGTGGATAACTACACGGCTGTAGTTCCACAGGTGTGAGCACAGCTGGGGACTGCGGTAGCCTCCGCCCAGGGCGGCCAGGACAAGGCCCTCCGGGAGCCTCGTCCGTCATCTCTACCTGACGGTCGACCGCGGCACGCGTGCTGGCCGTCACCGGGGCCAACCGAGTCAATGCAGGTATGACAGACGGATCGCGAATCGCCTACGCCAGGCACCCGTGCCGTGGTAGAAATCGGGCGTATGCTCCCAAATCGACGTGACGACGCGCGCCCGGACGACGGTCGACCCCGCGGCTGGCGAGCCGCCGTCGCCGGTGGCGCCCTCGTCGCCGCACTCGTGGCGGGCTGCACCGGCACCAGCACCGGCACCGCCGGAGCGGACGACGCCACCCCACCCCTGAGCACCGTGCCGGGCTCCGACGTCCCGAGCGACGCACCGCGCTCGAGCCTCACGACGCCGATCGAGGGCGGGACCCCGTTCAGCCCGTACCTCGCCGCCGTCGACGCGGTCGCGGGCGTGTCGGAGGACGCGGCGCAGGCGTCGGCGGCCCGTCAGCAGAAGGTGCAGCAGCTCGTCGCCACCTGCATGAAGGACGCCGGCTTCGAGTACGTGCCCGCGGCGACCGACGAGGCCGAGCCGACGAGCTACCCCTGGACCGAGGACGTCGTGGGCCTGCCGCAGCTCCCCGACGACCGCGCCGAGGTCGAGCGGGTGGGCTACGGCGTCGACGACGTCGACGCCGCGGAGGCGGCTCGGCTGGACTCACAGGAGCTCGACCCGAACGACGCCTACGCGGAGACCCTCGGCGCGGCGGGACAGGCCGAGTACTACGCGACGCTGACCGGCAGCGACGGCCCCGACGACCCTCAGCCCGACCCGACGGGCGGCTGCTACGGGCGGTCCGACGCCGCCGTCCCCGCCTCCGACGACGAAGGACGCGGCGCCCTCGCCGAGCAGTACGGCCAGCTGTTCGCTGGAATGGGCAGCCTGCGCATGCGCGGGCTGCAGGCCGACACGCGCGTGGCCGACCTGAACGCCCGGTGGTACGGCTGCGTGCTCGACGCCGGTTACGACCTGAGTCCGCCCGAGGGCGTCGACGTCGACACGTTCAGCCCGGTCGACACCTACTTCCTCGCCGTCCGGACCCCGCCCGGCGGGGTGGCGGGGTACCCCGGCGAGCTCGAGACCGCCGACGACATCCCGGTCGAGGAGCGCTACCTGGTCGGGTCGGCGGAGGAGCGCGCGATCGCGGTCGTCGACTTCGACTGCCGCGTCGCGACCGACTACGAGCAGACGCTCGTCACCGCCCTCGTCGACCTCGAGGCCCAGTTCGTGGCGGCCCACCGGCAGGAGCTCGACGAGCTGCTGGCCGCGGTCGAGCTCGGCCAGGCCTGACCGGTCCCGCACAGGCCGCGAGGCCGTGCACCCGACTCCCGACGCGTCCGGACGCGTCCCGACGCGAGCGGGCGCGACGACGCGAGCGTCCGCTCAGCGGGCAGGACACCGAGCCGGGACGAGCCGGCGAGTCGCTGGGCCGACGCTCAGCGCCAGCGCGTCGTCATCCCGAAGCCGGCGATGATGAGCGTGAAGCCCACCGCCAGGTTCCACTGGCCGATCGACGGGATCGGGTACTGCGACCCCGTCAGGTACGTCACGACGATCCAGACCAGCCCGGCCAGCATCAGCCCGAGCATCACCGGGACGAACCACGGCGCGTTCGGCTTGGGGCCGGCCGACTTCTCGGGCGGCGGGATGTACGTGGCCTTCTTGCGCGACCTCGACTCAGGCACGTCCGGGCTCCTGTCCAGCGGCGGTGCGTGACGCACGGGCGGCACGCGGAACGACGGTGACGCGAGGTCACCGAACGACAACGGTGCGACGTGGACGGCCCGCATCGTCACGGCGTCCACGCAACGTGACCTAGCGTAGTGGGCGGCAGCCCCGGCGGAGCCCGAGAGAGGACGACAGTGACCGAGCACCCGCACCGTGCGCGGCGTGTCGTCGCGCGCGGGACGCTGTCGGTCGCCCTCGTCCTCGCCCTGTCGGGCGCCCTGTTCGCCGCCAACGCCAAGTTCGCCGACGCCCAGGAGACCGAGCGGCACCCGCAGGACATCGCGGACCTCGCGGGGTCCCAGGCGGAGCGCGTCGAACGGCTCGCCGCGCAGGTCGACGACCTGCGGTCCGAGGTCGACGCGCTCACCGAGGACGGCAACGCCGACACGGCCGCCGTCGGGACGCCCGGTCCCGGGTACGTCGTCGAGAGCGGTGCCGTGCCCGTCGCCGGACCCGGACTGACCGTCGAGCTCGACGACGCGCCCGTCGACTCGCCGCTGCGCGAGCAGCTCGACCCCGACATCCTCGTCGTCCACCAGCAGGACCTGCAGTCCGTCATGAACGCCCTGTGGGCCGGCGGCGCCGAGGCGATGATGCTCATGGACCAGCGGGTGATCTCGACGAGCGCGTTCCGGTGCGTCGGGAACGTCCTGCGGCTGCACGGCCGCGTCTACTCGCCGCCGTACGTCGTGCGGGCGATCGGCGACCCCGCCGACCTGCGCAAGGGACTGAGCGAGTCGCCCGCCGTCGCGGGGTACGTGCGCGACGCCAAAGACGTCGGCCTGGGCTGGCACGTCGAGTCGTCGGACCGGCTCGAGCTGCCCGCGTACTCCGGTGCGACCGACCTGGACGCCGCGACCGTCCCCGAGGGCGTCGAGATCCTCCCCGGGCTCGAGGAGGCCGACGAGGCCGCGAAGGACGCCGCGTCGCAGTCCTCGCAGTCCCGCAAGTCCGCGCCGCCCGCGACCGGCCCCGAGGGCCCGCAGGGCGACGATGACTGAGCAGGGCACCACGGGTACCGGTCAGACGGACCGGACCGGCCAGGCAGGGCACGACGTCGGGCCGGCGGGACGACCGCCCCGGTCCACCCGGCCGCGGCGCGGCCCGTCGCGCACCCGCCACCGCGTCTACACGACGATCGGCGTCGTCGGCGAGCTGCTCATCACGTTCGGCGTGCTGCTCTTCGCGTTCCTCGCGTGGCAGCTCTGGTGGACCGACGTCGAGGGCAACCGCGCGCAGGCGGAGATCGTCCGCGAGCTCGACCGCCAGGAGGTCCCGGACCCGACGCCCAGCGCGACGTCGTCCGGCCCGGTCGTCGCCGAGCCGCGACGCGACGAACCGCCCGTGCTCGACGAGCCGCCGCACGCCACGACCTTCGCGACCATCCAGGTCCCGCGGTGGGTCGGCGAGCCCGAGCGCCCCGTCAGCCAGGGCGTCGACCGCGCGACCGTCCTCGACGTCCTCGGAGTCGGGCACTACCCGGGGACGGCCATGCCCGGCGGCGTCGGCAACTTCGCCCTCGCGGGGCACCGCACCACGTACGCGAAGCCGTTCAACCGCGTCGAGGAGCTGCAGGTCGGCGACCCGGTCGTGGTCCGCACGGCCGACACCTGGTACGTCTACCGCGTGACGTCGACGCAGGTCGTGCTGCCGTCGCAGGTCGACGTCATCGCCCCGGTGCCCGGCGACCCCGGCGCGACACCCACCGAGCGGCTCATCACGCTGACGACGTGCCACCCGATGTTCTCCGCCCGGGAGCGGTTCATCGTGCACGGCACGCTCGACTACTGGGCGCCCGTCGCGGACGGGACGCCCGCCGAGCTGCTCGGAGGCGCATGATGGGCGGCCTGCGCCCGACGGCACGCCGTCGAAACCGCGTGACAGGAGGCCGATGATGTACGGGTGGCTGTGGCGACACCTGCCGGGTCCCGCCCTGGTCCGGGCGGCGCTCCTGGTCGTCGCCGCGTTCGCCGTGCTGGCCGTCTGCTTCCTGTGGGTGTTCCCGGCGGTGGCGCCGTTCATGCCGTTCAACGAGACCACGGTGGGGGAGTGACGTGACGCGGATCCTGGTGATCGACAACTACGACTCGTTCGTCTACACGATCGTGGGGTACCTCAACCAGCTCGGCGCGGAGACGGTCGTCGTGCGCAACGACGCCGTGCCGCCGCTCGAGGAGCGCGCCGGGTTCGACGGGGTCCTCGTGTCGCCCGGCCCGGGCACCCCCGCCGAGGCCGGGGCGAGCATGCAGGTCATCCGCGACTGCGCCGAGACCGGCACGCCCATGCTGGGCGTCTGCCTGGGCCACCAGGCCCTCGGCGAGGTGTTCGGCGGGACCGTGACGCACGCGCCCGAGCTCATGCACGGCAAGACCAGCGAGGTCGAGCACCACGGCGAGGGCGTCCTCGACGGCCTCCCGACGCCGTTCACCGCGACGCGCTACCACTCGCTCGCGGTCGTCGACGGCACCGTGTCCGACGACCTCGAGGTCACCGCGACCGCGCACGGCATCATCATGGGCCTGCAGCACCGCACGCTCCCGCTGCACGGCGTGCAGTTCCACCCGGAGTCCGTCCTCACGGAGGGCGGCCACCGGCTGCTGGCCAACTGGCTGGCCGTGTGCGGCGACGACGAGGCCGTGCAGCGGTCGGAGGGCCTGCACCCGCTCGTGCGCCTCTGACGGTCCGCCCGGGGCCGTCTGGCACCACGCGAGAAGGCCCCGCCGTCCGGAGACGTGCGGGGCCTTCTCGCGTACCGGACGCCCAGGTGCCGGGCTACGGCTTGGGTGTCGCGGGTGCCGTCGGCTGGCCGTTGTTGCTGTTCGGGCCGCGGGACACGTGCACGTCGATCTGCTGCGTCTTCTCGACCTCGGACCCGCCGTCCGGCTCGACGCGGATCACCTCGTTGGCGGGCCGGTCGGACTGCTCGTCGATGCGCCGGATGTTCGTCAGGCCGGCCTGCTGGAGCGCGGCGGCCGCCTGGTCGTAGGTCATCCCGACCAGGTTCTCGGGCACCGTCGGGTTCTGCGGCGCGATCGCGATCTCGAGGTTGATCGTCGTGTTCTGCGGCACGAGCGACCCGGTCGGCTTGTCCTGCGACAACACCGAGTCGGGAGCGGCCTCGTTCGACTCGACCTCGCGCGTGTTGGCGCGCAGCGTCAGCCCGTTGAGGATCTGCTCGGCCTCGGCGCGGGACTTGCCGACCAGCTCGGGCACGACGACGTTGCCGGACGCCACGTACAGCGTCACGGTGCTGCCCGAGGACACGGACTCGCCCTCGGCGGGGTCGGTCTTCGTGACCCGGCCCTTCTGCTGCGACGCGTCGTCCTCGCTGACCCGGTTCGGGTCGACGACCAGTCCGACCCGCTCGAGCTCGGCGACCGCCTGCTCCTCCGTCATGCCCTTGACCACGGGGACCGCGGTCGTCGCCGGGCCGGTCGAGAACGTGACCTCGACGTTCGACTCCTTGTCGACCTCCTCGCCCGCGGCGGGCGACGACGAGATCGCCTCGCCCTCGGGCACGGTGTCGCTCGCCGCCTCGGTGCGGGTCATCAGCAGGTCCTCGGCCTTGAGCGCGGCCTCGGCGTCCTCCTGCGTCATCCCCACGACGTTCGGGACGGTGACGGTCAGCGGCTCCTCGCCCTTGCTCGCGTTGGCGATGAGCAGCGCGACGATCCCGGCGACGGCGAGCACCGCGATGCCGATGAGGGTCCACATGAGCCAGGGACGCTTGCCGTCCTCGTCCTCCGGGATGCCGCCGGAGGTGGCTGCCGGCTGCAGGCCGGTCGAGCCCCACGGGGAGGCGGGCTGCATGGCCTGCGTGGTCGTGACGGCAGCCGGCGGGGCCATCACCTGCGTGGCGTCCGCGGCGGCGACCGCGGCACCCGCCACGGCGACCGCCGGTGCGGACACGGTGCCGCCGCGCAGCACGGCCTCCAGGTCGGCGCGGAACTCCGCGGCCGACGAGTAGCGGGCGTCGCGCTCCTTGGCGAGCGCCTTCGCGGTGATCCGGTCGAGCGCCTCCGGGACGTCCGACGCGAACTGCGACGGCGACGGGGCGATCTCGCGGACGTGCTGGTAGGCGACGGCCACGGGGGAGTCGCCGGTGAACGGCGGGCGACCCGTGAGCAGCTCGAACAGGAGGCAGCCCGTCGAGTAGAGGTCCGAGCGCGTGTCGACCTGCTCGCCGCGCGCCTGCTCGGGCGACAGGTACTGCGCGGTGCCGATGACGGCCTGCGTCTGCGTCATGGTCGCGGCCGAGTCGGCGACCGCGCGCGCGATGCCGAAGTCCATGACCTTGACCGCGCCCGTGGGCGTGAGCATGACGTTCGCCGGCTTGATGTCGCGGTGCACGATGCCGGCGTGGTGCGAGTACTCGAGCGCCGACAGCACGCCCGCGGTGATCTCGATGCCCTCCTCGATGGGCACGGCGTGCCCGTCGCGCAGGATGCCCCGCACGGTGTGGCCCTCGACGTACTCCATGACGATGAACGGCACGTGCGCCACGACGCCCGTCGGCTCGGTGAACACGTCCTCGCCGGTGTCGTAGACCGCGACGATCGCCGGGTGGTTGAGGGCCGCGGCGGCCTGCGCCTCGCGCCGGAACCGGTTCTGGAAGGAGGGGTCGCGTGCGAGGTCGGAGCGCAGGATCTTGATCGCGACCGTGCGGCCGAGCCGGGTGTCGTGACCGATGTGCACCTCGGCCATGCCACCGCGCCCGATGAGCTCGCCGACCTCGTACCGTCCGGCGAGGATCCGGGATCCGTCGTCCACCACTAGGCGTCCTTCACTTCCGTCGTCAGCGGGCGTGCGAGGGTGTCGCCGCGCCCGTCCCCCGAGATCATCCCATCGGGACTGCCGCGATGAGGGTACTGACTGCCGTCCCCGTTCGGGGACGGGCTGTGGGCCAGGACCACCCCGGGTGAGGTGGTCGTGCCGTCCGCACCGGTGATGCGGTCGGCCAGTGCCGCGCCCAGGAGCGCGACGAGCAGGAGCAGCAGGCCGAGGAGCGGCCAGCGGAACCGGGCGAACCGGCCCAGCCGCGGCCCGGTCGTGCGCAGGGCCGTGACGTTGACGTTGACGTGCCGCGGGGTGCCGGCGGCACGCCCGGTGCGCCCCTGCTCGTCCCGACGCGTACGCCGCGGCGGGTACGTCGGCGGCGCGGGGTCGTCGGACGCGTCCAGCGGACGGACCGTCGCCGCGGCCGTCGCGAACGTGTCGGGCGGGCGGGAGACCTTGGACCGGACCACCGCGATGCCGCTGGGCGGCGTGCGCGGGACCAGCCGGTCCAGGAGCTCGGCCAGCTCCTCACCGGACTGCGGCCGCTGCGCAGGATCCTTCGACAGCAGGCGCATGACGAGCGCGGCGAGCGGCTTGTCGACGCTCGACGGCAGCGGCGGGACCGCGTTGTTGACGTGCGCGACCGCGATGTCGACCGCGGTCGGCCCGGTGAACGGGCGGTGCCCGACGAGCGCCTCGTACGCGACGACCCCGAGCGAGTACAGGTCCGACAGCGGCGTCGCGGCCTTGCCGACGGCCTGCTCGGGCGACAGGTACTGCGCGGTGCCCATGACCATGCCGGTGGCCGTCATGGTGATCTGGTTGCGCGCCAGCGAGACGCCGAAGTCGGTGATCTTCACGCGTCCGCCGCGGCCCAGCAGGATGTTGCCGGGCTTGACGTCGCGGTGCACGACGCCGGCCGTGTGGGCCGCGTGCAGCGCGCGGGACGTCTGCGCGAGGATCGGCAGCAGCCGCCGCGGGTGCAGGACGGGCTCGCGCTCCAGCAGGTCCGACAGCGGCTCGCCGACGACGAGCTCCATGACGAGGTAGCCGGAGCCCTCCTGCTCCCCGTAGTCGAAGAGCTGCGCGATGCTCTGGTGGTGCAGCGACGCGGAGTTGCGCGCCTCGGTGCGGAACCGCTCGAGGAAGCCCGGGTCGCCCGCGAACTCCTCCTTGAGCACCTTGACGGCGACGGGCCGCGCGAGGGCGTCGTCGTGCGCCTCCCACACCTCGCCCATGCCACCCGTCGCGATGGGCTTGATGAGGCGGTACCGCCCGTCGAGGGCCACGCCCGCTGCCGTCCTCATGAGCCCAGCACCGCCTGGATGACGGCCTTCGCGATCGGCGCGGCCACCCGGCCACCGGTCGCCTCGTTGCCCGCGCTGCCGCCGTGCTCGACGATGACGGCGACGGCGACGCGCGGGGCCTCGGCCGGCGCGAACGCGGTGAACCAGGCGTGCGGTGCCTGGTCGTCGCCGGTCTGCGCCGTGCCCGTCTTGCCGGCTACCTGGACGCCGGGGATCTGCGCCGCGGTACCCGAGCCGCTGGCCACCACGCCGACCATCATGTCGCGCAGCGCCGCCGCGGTGCCGGGGGACACGGCGGTCGACATCAGCTCGGGCTCCGTCTCGTCGATGGTGTGCAGGTCGGCCGAGCGGACGGTCTGCACGACGTACGGCTTCATGAGCTGGCCGCCGTTGGCGATCGCGGCCGACACCATGGCCATCTGCAGCGGGGTCGCGCGCACGTCGCGCTGGCCGATCGCCGACTGGGCGGTCGTCGGGGCGTCGAGGTCCGCCGGGAACACCGACTCGTCGACGAGCATGGGGATCGTCAGGTCCGGGTCGTTGAAGCCGAACCGCTCCGCCTGCGTGCGTAGGGCGTCGTCCCCGAGGTCCATGCCGAGCTGCGCGAACGTCGTGTTGCAGGAGACGCGCAGCGCGTCGGCCAGGGTGATCGGGTCGCTGCCGCAGCCGCCCCCGCCGAAGTTGCCGATCGTCGCCGTGGTCTGCGGCAGGTCGAGGGTCACCGGGGCCGGCAGCGTCGTGGCGGGCGTGTACGCGCCGCTCTCGAGCGCCGCGGCCGCCGTGACGAGCTTGAACGTCGACCCCGGCGGGTACGTCTCGCGCGTCGCGTTGCTGCGCAGCGGGTTGCCCGGCGCCTGGTCGAGCTGCTGGTACGCGGCACCGGCGGCGACCGTGTCGTGCGTCGCGAGCAGGTTCGGGTCGAAGCCGGGCGTCGAGACGAGCGCGAGGATCTTGCCCGTCGACGGCTCCAGCGCGACGACCGCGCCCTCCTGGTCGCCGAGACCGTCGCGCGCCGCCTGCTGGGCGGCCGGCAGGAGCGTCGTCTCGACCGCGGCCCCCTCCGGGCGGCGGCCCGTGAGCATGTCGCGGATCCGCGTGAAGAAGAGCTGGTCGCCGCGGCCCGTGAGCTCGCCGTTGGCCGCGAGCTCGAGCTCGGAGCGGCCGTTCACGACCGAGTAGAAGCCCGTCATCGTCGACCACAGGTCGCCGCCGGTGTACGAGCGCTGGTACCCGAACGCGTCGTCGACCGGCGCTGACGACGCGACGGCCTCGCCGGCGACGACGATCGGCCCGCGCGCGTTGCCGAACTCGCGGTACAGCGTGCGGACGTTGCGGGGGTCGTTGTTCAGGCGGTCGGCCTGGACGTACTGGACCCACGTGGTGCCGGCCATGAGCACGACGAACATCGCGAGCACGACGGTCGCGAGGCGGCGCAGGGGTGTGTTCACGACAGCCCGCCGATCCGCTCGGTCGGGTGGTCGTCGCCCGGGTCCGGGGTGCCCTCGGCGCGCGCGCCCACCGGGCGTGCGCCCGCCGTGACCGGCGTGCCGACCTCCGGGGTGGGGATCGCGCGGACCACCGGCGCGGGCCTGCGGGCCTCGTCCGAGATGCGCAGCAGCAGCGCGACGATCACCCAGTTGGCGACGAGCGACGAGCCGCCGTACGCCAGGAAGGGCGTCGTCAGGCCCGTCAGGGGGATCAGCCGCGTCACGCCGCCGACGACGACGAACGTCTGGAACGCGACGACGAACGCGAGGCCGCCCGCGAGGAGCTTGCCGAACCCGTCGCGCACGCCGATCGCGGTCCGCATGCCCCGCTCGGTGAGGATCGTGTAGCAGAGCAGCAGCGCGAGCAGCCCGGTGAGCCCGAGCTCCTCGCCCATCGACGCGACGATGAAGTCGGACTCCGCGAACGGCACCAGGTCGGGGCGGCCCGCGCCCCAGCCCGTGCCGAACAGCCCGCCGTTCGCGAGCCCGAACAGGCCGCGCACGAGCTGACCGGACCCGCCCGGGGACCGGTCGAAGATCTCCTGGTCGAAGGGGTGCAGCCACACGTCGAAACGGGCTCCGACGTGCGGGAACGCGGTCGCGGCGACCGCTGCGCCGCCGACGAACAGCAGCATGCCGAGGACGACCCAGCTGAGCCGCTCGGTCGCGATGTAGAGCATCGCGACGAACAGGCCGAAGAGCAGCAGGGACGTCCCGAGGTCGCGCTCCAGCACGAGGACCGCGAGCGACGCGCCCCAGACGATGAGGATCGGGCCGAGGTCGCGCGCGCGGGGCAGGTGCAGGCCGAGGACCTTCGGGCCGGCCAGCGCGAGGGTGTCGCGGTGCGTCACGAGGTACCCGGCGAAGAACACCGCCAGCACGATCTTCGCGAACTCCGCGGGCTGCATGCCGACCCCGCCGACCCGCACCCAGATGCGCGCGCCGTTGATCGTCTGGCCGATCACGGGCACGAGCGGCAGCGCGACGAGGCCCAGCGCCAGGATCATCGCCGTGTACGTGTACCGGCGCAGCGTCCGGTGGTCGCGCAGCAGGATCAGCACGAGCGCCGCGAGCACGACCGACACCGCGGTCCAGCCGAGCTGGCGCTCCGCGAACCCGGCCGCCTTCTCCCGCGCCTCGTACGCGATGTCGATCCGGTAGATCATCGCCAGGCCCACGCCGTTGAGCGCGACCGCGACCGGCAGGATCACCGGGTCCGCGTACGGCGCGCGCCAGCGCAGCACCAGGTGCAGCCCCACGGCGAGGCCGGTGAGCCCCGCGCCGTAGCCGATGACGTCGGGCGGGACCCGCCCCTCGATGCCCAGACCGACCAGGGCGTACCCCGCGACGGCGATCGCCAGGGCGAGCACGAGCAGGCCGAGCTCGACGCCGCGGCCCGCACGCACCCGGTGCGGCTGCACGGTCGCCATCACGAGGACCTCACGGGCTGGTCACCCCGGCGGCAGGGTCGGTCGTGAGCGCAGGGTCGGGGAGGAGGGCGGGGTCGGGCGTGGGCGTCGGTGCCAGGGCGGGCGTCGGCGTGGCCGTGGGGGTCGGCAGCGCCTCGCGGATCGCCGCGTCGTCCTCGAGCATCCGCACCAGGTCGCGGGCGTCGTCGAGCGACGTCGCGTGGATCGTCTGCTCGACCCGCTCGCGCAGGTACGCGGACGCGAGCTCCTCGACGTCCGTGCCGGACCGCTCGACGACCGTCGACAGCGCCACCGGGCCGAGCGTCTGGGGCAGGCCGCGCAGGATGACGACCTCGCCGTCGTCGTCCGCGACGAAGTACTGCGTCTGCGTCCACAGGTAGCCGAGCACGAGCACCGCGACCGCGCCGACGGCCGCCAGCGTCCACACGACGGCCGGCCGGAGCCGGCGCGCGGGCCGGGGCTCGTCGTCCTCGTCGCCGTCCGTGTCGTCGTCGCCGACGCGCGCGACCGCGGTGGACGTCGCCACCACCGCCTCCGACGCGTCGTCCTCGTCCGCCGCGTCGCGCGGGGCCTCCGCCGCCGCCCGCGCGAGCGACGCCGCACGTGCAGCAGGGCCGTCGGCGGCGGACGTCGGCTCGTTGCGCGACGTCGCCGCCGCACCCACCACGGTCGCCGCGGTCGTCGGGCCTGCGCCGTCCGCGACGTCGTCGAGCTCGATGACGTCCGCGAGGACGACCGTCACGTTGTCGCCGCCACCCGCGCGCAGCGCGAGCTGCACCAGGCGGTCCGCGCACACGTCGACGTCCGCGACCGTGCGCAGCGTCTCCTCGATGGTGTCCGCGCTGACGAAGCCCGACAGGCCGTCCGAGCACAGCAGCCAGCGGTCGCCCGGACGGGCCTCGCGGACCGACAGGTCGGGCGTCGCCTCCGCGTCGAAGTCGCCCAGCACCCGCATGACGACCGAGCGCTGCGGGTGGTGCTCGGCCTCCTCGGGCGTGATCCGCCCGATGTCGACCAGGTGCTGCACGAACGTGTGGTCCGTCGTGACCTGCGTGAGGAGGCCGTCGCGGAACAGGTACCCGCGCGAGTCGCCGAGGTGCACCATCGCGAGCTTGTTGCCCGCCCGCAGGATCGCGATGACGGTCGTGCCCATGCCCGACAGCTCCGGGTCGGCGTCGACACGGGCCAGCAGGTTGTCCCGGGCCGACTCGAGGGCCGCCTCGAGCTGGTCGAGCGCGTCGTCCGGACCGTGCGACTCCCCGTCGAGCGGCGCGAACGCGGCGACCGCGACCGACGACGCGACGTCGCCACCCGCGTGCCCGCCCATGCCGTCCGCGACCATGAGCAGGTGCGGGCCGGCGTAGGCCGAGTCCTGGTTGTTGGTGCGCACGAGTCCGACGTCGGACCGTGCCGCGTACCTGAGTGCGACGGTCACCGGGTTACCTCTGCAGCTCGAGCACGCTCTGTCCCACGCGGACCGGTGTACCGGTCGGCAGGGGGATCGGTCCGTCGACGCGCTGGTCCGCCAGGAACGTCCCGTTCGTGGACCCGAGGTCCTCGACGAACCACTGGCCGTCCTGCGGGAAGACGCGGGCGTGCCGCGACGACGAGTAGTCGTCGTCCAGCACCAGCGTGCAGCTCGGGGCCCGGCCGATGAGCACCGGCGCCGTCCCGAGGGGCACGATCGTGCCGCGCAGCGGACCCTCCGTCACGACGAGCTTGCGCGGACCCGAGCCGCTGCGGGCGGACCGCGGCACGCGGGTCGGACCGGTCGGCGGTCCCGCCACAGGCGCGGGGGCGGCCGGTGCCGTCGCTGCCGCCGGTGCGACGGCCGCCGCCTCCGCGGGCTGCGGGCGCACCGGGGTCGACGCCTTGTTCGCCCGACGACGGTCCGTGATCCGGGTGCCGTACAGGTCGCGGCGCAGCACGCTGATCGCCGACAGCACCAGCACCCACAGCAACGCGAGGTACCCCAGCCGCAGCAGGGTGATCGTGACTTCACTCATGCGCGGGCGTCACTCGTCCAGGTCCGGTTCGCCGCCGGTCCAGAACAGGATCCGGGTGCGGCCGATCATCAGGGTGTTGCCGTCGACCAGCGTCGCGGCCGGCACGTGGTGCCCCTCGACGTACAGGCCGTTCGTCGACCCCATGTCCGACGCGACGACACCGTCGGGCGTCACGCGGATCTCCAGGTGGCGACGCGAGACGCCCGGGTCGTCGACGATGATGTCCGCCTCCGAGCCGCGGCCGATCACCGTCACCGGGCCCGTGAGGATGTAGCGCTGGTCGTCGACGATCAGCAGCGGGTGCCGCGACGTCGGGGCCGTCGCCGCGGCCGGGGCCACCGCACCGCGCACCGTCGCGCTGTGCACCCGGAACCGGCCCGTCTCCAGGTCGGCGTCCTCGCCGAACGACACCGTCACCGGACCGACGAACGCGTACCGCTGGCTCGCCGCGTGCTCCGTGACCGCGGCGGCGAACTCGTCCGCCATCGCCTCCGCACCCCACGTCTCCACGTGGTCGTAGTCGGCCGTCGAGAGCTCGATCGTGAACTCGTTCGGGACGACCGTGCGGTCCCGGCCCACGACCGCCGCGCGGTCGTCCAGCTCGCGGCGCAGCGCGCTCGTGAGCTCCACCGGCTTCAGCTCGCTGCGGAAGGCCTTGGCGAAGGCGTTGTTCACGACGCGCTCGACGCCGTTCTCGAACTTGTCGAGGAAGCCCACGCCCACCTCCTTGTCCTCGTGCCGTTGCGGTCTGCTGCCGGGTGCTGCTGCTCGTGCGCGTGCTCGTGAGGGCGGGTCTCGACCCGTCCCGGAGGTCGATGGTATCCGTGCGAGGGCCGCCACGGCCGGGTGAGTGGGGTGTCGTGGTGCGTGGACATCGGGGAGGGGTGGTGCTGGGGATGGCTGGACGCCTGTGGAGTGCGTCGACGGTGTCGTCCGTGCAGGCGGGCCGGGCGTCGCGCCGGGCGCCGATCACTCTCCGGACCTGCCCTGTCGCAGGCGCTCGGCTCGGGCGCCGAGCCTGGTGCGGATGCGACCCCTCGCCCGTGCTAATGTTCTCCGGCGCGCGCGAGTGGCGGAACGGCAGACGCGCTGGCTTCAGGTGCCAGTGTCCGAAAGGGCGTGGGGGTTCAAATCCCCCCTCGCGCACAGATGTGATGTCGCAGGACATCGGCAACAGGCCGGACCCTCAGGGTCCGGCCTGTTTGCGTGTCTGGGGTTGGTAGTCGCGGGTGGTGTCGATGGTGTCTCGTGACGGGTCTGACGGAGGCTCCCATTCCGGAACTGGGTCACGCAGGCAGAGGCCGACGCGGGCGAGCGGCCCGGGACGAGCACGAGCGACGCGCAGCGGATCGCCGACCTCGAGCGGGAGAGCCGTGATCTGCGCCGGTCGAACACGATCCTTGCGTAGCGCGTCGGCTTTCTTCGCGGCGGAGCTCGACCGCCCACATCGCTGAGTCGACCACCGGGTTGACCGTCAGGCACCGCGGAGCGCCTGCGTCGGGGAGAGCCTCGCCGCACGGGACGCCGGGTAGGCGCCCGCGACCGCCCCGACCAGGACAGCCAGCACGACGCCCACCGCGCAGGCCGCGGGGTCAACCATCGGCGTCATCGCGTTGACCGCGCCGTAGCCGAGCGTCACGAGGACGCCGACGACGACGCCGGCCACCCCGCCGCACAGCCCGATCAGCGCCGCCTCGACGACGAACTGCAGCCGCACCTGCCCGGCGCGTGCGCCGACCGCCCGGCGCAGACCGATCTCGCCGCGACGTTCCAGCACGGCGATGACCATCGTGTTGACGATGCCGATCGCGCCGACGAGGAGCGCGATGGTCGCGAGCCCGAGCGCGAGGGCGCGGTACGACCCGTCGACCGCCGTCTGGGCCTGCTCGAGGCGGGACGGTGCGGCGACCTCCACCGCGTGGGGGACGGCGGGGTTGGCCGTCAGCGGGATGACTTGCCTGACCTGCGAAGCCGTGCCGCTGCGCGTGCGGACGTAGATCGTCGTGACCTGCGGGTCGACGAGGTGTCCCACGGCCCAGTCGTCGCCGATGAGGGCCTTCATGTCGAACTGCGGGGCGAGCTGCGCCGGCGCCAGGATCCCGAGCACCCCGTACCACTGGTCGCCGATCCAGACGCGCTGACCGACGGCCGCGACACCGAGGAGCTGTGCCGCCCTCGCGCCGAGGACGACGCCGGGGAGGGAGCTCGTGGCGTCGTCGAACCACCGTCCGTCGGCGACCGAGAGGTCCATCGTGCCCGCAAGCTCGGGCTCGACGGCGTCGACGGTGATCCCGCTCCCCATCGTCTCCGGGACGAGGTCGGTGCGGAACACCTTCTGGTGGGGCAGGGCACGGATCGCGGCGGCGCCCTCGACGGGCGCGATCCGACGGATCATCGCCGATGCGGTCTCGGGGAGGGGGACGGGACCGTCCGGGCTGTCGCCGGGCGTCACCTCCAGCACGTTCGAGCCGAGCGCCTCGAGCTGGGCCCGCGTGTGGGCCTGGTTGGTGCCCGCGATCCCGATCACCGTGACGAGCGTCGCGATGCCGATCGCGACGCCGAGCATCGACAGCACGGATCGCATCGGGCGCGACCGGGGGCCGAGGGTCGCCGTGGCCAGCGTGTCGGTGACGGACAGTCGCACCGTCACGCCCGCACCACCTGGTCGACGTCCTGCTCGATCCGGCCGTCGCGCACGCGCACCAGACGGGGCAGGGAGGCGGCGACGGCCTCGTCGTGGGTGATGACGACGAGCGCCGTCGACGTCAGCCCTCGCAGCAGCTCCATGACGGAGGCGCCGGTGGCCTGGTCGAGGGCTCCGGTGGGCTCGTCGGCGAAGACGACGCGAGGGTCGTGCGCGATGGCGCGGGCGACGGCGACGCGCTGCTGCTCACCGCCGGAGAGCTGCCCCGGCCGGTGGCTCGTGCGTCGCCCGAGCCCCACGCGGTCGAGCGCGGCCAGCGCACGCTCACGGCGTTCCTTCGACGTGAACCCCGCGTACAGGAGGCCGAGCTCGACGTTGCGGGTCGCGTCGACGTGCTCCAGCAGGTGGAACTGCTGGAAGACGAACCCGAAGGCGCGCGACCGCAGCGCCGCCTTGTCGCCGTCCGACATCGTCGCGGTCGAGACGCCGCCGACGACGACGTCGCCCGTCGTCGGGTCCTCCAGCGTGCCCATGATCGACAGCAGGGTGGACTTCCCGGAGCCCGACGGCCCGACGATCGCGACCTGTGCCGACGGGCCGACGTCGAGGTCGATGCCGTGCAGGACGCGGAGCGTCCCGCCCCCGCTCGGGAAGTCCTTGGTGACGTCGCGGACGGTGAGCGCCGGCGCCCCGACCGTCACGGGATCCGCACCCGGACACCGGGCTCCAGGCCGTCGCCGGTGACCTGGACGCGCGCCTCGGCGATCAGTCCCACCTTGACCGCGACGAGCTGGACGTCGCCCTCGTCCGTGACACGCTCGACGGCGTACCCGCCCTCGGCGAGTGCGAGCAGGGCCGTGACGGGCACGATGAGCGCGTCCTGAGCGACGTCGGTCGACACCTCGACGGTGACCGCGGACCCAGCGAGCGGTGCGACGGCCGCCTGGTCGACGACGTCCACGCGCAGCACGGGCTTCGCCGCCCCCGTGGCGCTGCCGCCACCGTCGCCCGCTCCTCCTCCGCCCGCACCGGAGCCGTCGTCGCCGTCGGTGCCGGACCGACCGTCGGTCCCTGCGGTGGTGCCGACGGAGGTGACGGTCCCGTCGACGACGCCGCCGGACGGGAGCCGGACCTGGACGGTGGTGCCGATGGCGAGCGCCGCCTGCTGCGACGCCGTCACGGGCGCCTCCACGAACGTGGTCATGCCCGTCCACCGCAGGACCTCGCCGCTCACGGGGCCGCCGAGCCGACCGACGACGGACTCGACGCGGACAGCCGCCGCGTCCAGCATCGTCACCTGCCCGGGTCCGACCGACTGGGCGCGCGCGACGCCGAGCGCAGCCTTCGTCGCTGCGACCTGCTGCACCGCGTCCTCGACGGCCTGGCGCTGCGCCGTCACGTCGGGCTCCGCGTCGAGGGCTGCGCGGGCGGTCGTGGCCGCGTCGAGCCGTGCCTGGGCCAGTGCGACGCCCGTCCCGGCGGCGGATGCCTCCTCCAGTGCGGCTGCTGCGTCGACGACGGCAGCGTCCGCCTCGGCGACGGCGAGGGGTGACGGGGGGCCACCGGCGTCGGCGAGGGTCTTCCGGGCGGCGGTCACCGTCTTCTGGGCGGCGTCGACCGCTGCGCGCGCGTCCGCGACCGCCTTGGTGCCCTCGGCCGACTCGGCGGGAGGTGTCTGCCCGACCGACGTGTAGAGGGCGGCGACCGCATCGGAGGTCGCCGAGTCGAACACGTCGGTCGACGGGTCGCCGACGTCGTGCCCGAGGGCCGCGAGGGCCGTCTTGAGCGTGAGGACGTCCTTGCCCGTGTCGCCGAGCCGGAGCGAGCGCCACAGCGGGGCGGGGCCGGTCAGCAGGAACACGGGCCGGCCGTCGACCTCGTACAGCACCTGGCCGGCTGCGACCTGGGTGCCCGGGGCCGGGAGCGCGGTGAGCACCCCGGTGCCTGTCCCGGACAGCGCGTTCACCTGCCCGAGCGTCAGGGTCCCCGTCAGCCGCATCCCGGCGGCGAGCGCGCCCTGCTCGACCACCGCCGTGCGCACGTCGGCGGTGTCGACCGGCTCACCGACCTGCGACGCGCCGAGGCGGACCGCGCCGACCGTCGCCGCGGCGAGCACGGCGAGCGTGCCCACCGCGGCGACCACCTTCACTGCCCGGTTCACGGCGTGCCGGTGCTGCCGCCCGAGGGAGCGGCGCTGGCCGACGGCCCGCCGACCGCGGTGGTGTAGATCGGACCTTCGATCGCCTGCGCGTACGGGGTGATGTCCATGCCGCCGGTGACGCTGTCCTTGACCGCCGCCTGGTACTCGAAACGCGGTGCGGCGGCGTCCGGGGCCGGCAGCGGCCTGGAGCACGCCTTCCCGAGCGTCACCGCCTGGTCGAGCGAGAGTTCCTGGGGGATCACGATCATGTCGACGATCGGGTCCGCGATCATCGCGAAGCCGGCGTCGCGCGCGCACTGTGCCCAGGTCCGTCCCGCCTCGACGACCGCGTCGTCGGTGGTCTCCGGCGGTACGTCGATGGCGATGGACGTGTCGAGCGTGTCCTTGGCGCCGGGGAACTTCGCACGGCACCCCTTGATGTCCGCGTCCCGGTCCACGCCGTCGACGCCGATGGGCGCCGTGTCGGTGTCTCCCAGGAGCCGGACGTTCTCGATCTCCGCGAAGCCCTTGACCGGCCCGGCCTCGGTGACGGCGTGCACGCCCAGCCCGAGGTCTTCCAGGCAGGCTGCGTAGCTCGCGGTGTTCTGGTCGGCGTAGCCGCCCGCGACCTCGCCGCCGTCGTTCTCACCCGTCAACGTGGCGACGCCGTCGTCCGACGCGCACCCGACCAGCAGGAGCACCAGCCCGACGGCCCCGACGGCGGCGGCCGCCCGGGATGCTCCGCCCCGTCTCGCCGTCATCGGCCCTGCCTCTCGATCACGTAGTGCTCGATCGCCTGCTGGATGTCGCTCATGGACTGGTCCACTCCTTGAAGGGCGTCGCTGTACTCGGAGGCCAGGCGTTCCTGGGCCTCGCCGACGGCGGAGAAGTACGCGTCGTCGTAACCGGACTCACGCCGGCACCGGACGTCGATCGTGGCGGCCTCGACCTCGTCGGCGGGTGCCTGGGCCGTCATCGTGTCGACCTCGCCGGGGTGGTCTCGTGCGTCGACGGCCGTCAGCACGGAGACCCGGAAGTGGTCCGGGTCGCCGCTCGGGTCGCCGACCGGAGGGTCGGAGCGCGTGACGCAGGCCCGCCAGCGGTCGATGCTCGACGCGACCTCGGCGTCGTCCAGGGCGGCCTCGCGACTCCTGGAGTCGAGCCTCCGCAGGATGTTCGCCGACTCGGCGATGTCGGGCACGGCCTCGCGCGAGGCGTCCGTGCACTCCTGCTGAGCGAGGGTGTACGCGTCTTCCTCGCCGGCGGGGACGACTGACTCGAGCGGGGCGGGCGGGGTGACTTCCCGAGGGTCCTGCGATGCCCGGTACCCATGGGTCCGGACGATTTCCGGGTCGAGGTTCGGATAACCGAGCGAGGTGAATGCGGGAAGTGCGGGGCGACTGAGGTCCCACGTCCCGACCGTGTATTCGTGGCCTTTTTCTGCCATGCACTCCGCCATGAATGTGTCGACGGCGGCGCCGTAGAGGAAAAGGTCGACGGACCTGCTTTCCAGCGGGAGGTCGAGCGGGTCGTCGTAGCGGCCGGCGGCCCCCTCGCCGCCATCGTCGGGCTGCCCGGTGCACGCGGACAGCAGCAACGTGGCGGCGAGGACACCGCTGCCCGCGAGCCGCGTGAGACTCACGGGGTCCTCACGTCCCTCAGATGAACTTCGCCGACGAGAGCTGGTCGTTCAGCGCGACGGCTCCGAGGTTGGAGATCTGGTAGCCACGAGCCAGGACCTGGCTGGTCCCGCCGAAGTAGGCGTTCACGTAGAACGCCGCGTTCGAGGTGCGCCCGTTGTTGCGGAGCGAGGTGGCCTGGTTGTCGAAGCCGAGGGTGGCGAAGTTGTTGATGTAGTTCTGGAAGGTCACCCGGGAGCCGTCGTAGTTCGAGTGCTGCCAGGCGCAGGAGTAGCCGAGGCTGCACGCCGCGTCGCCGGCCGTGGCGGGGGTGGCGACGGCGACCGCGCCGGCCGTCATCACCGCGGCAGCGCCGACGGCGACAGCGAACCTGCTGAGCTTTCGCATGTATGAGCACCTCTCGTTGAATGGGATTCACATGAGATCGACGCCGAGATCGTCGTGGTACCCCGTCGACCACGGCGTCGTGGAGCTGTCGATTCGGCACCGTCCGGGGAGTAAAAAGTCCCGTTTGACCCTTTCGACACCGCCGAACCGTAGGGATGTCGCGGTGCCATGTCAAATCTGCGAACTGGACTTATGACCAGTCCAGACAATGCACGAAGTTCTCACGCGAAAGGGCCCCGCGCGGCTGGCTCGCTGCGGTAAGGTGCTGCACTTTTCGATCGCGCCGGCCACCGAGCGCCGGACCGCGTCCGGCCGCCGTCCTCGACTTAAACGTTGTGGGTCCTCCGATGTCTTGTTCATCGGTGAAGAAGGTGGCTACGTTTCCCGGCGTACCACCCCTTCTCGATGCTCGGCCGCCGTTGTGAGCGCTCACATCGTCCGGCCCCTGCGACGCGGGCCACCTCAGGCCGGCACCCGGGGGAGCGGACGTGACGGCCCTGCCCACCGATTGCCCACGGGATGCCCACGGGACCCGACACGACTCGAAGGAGCGAAGGATGAGGAAGTCCGTCGCCGCGCACGTGCTGGCGGTCGCCGGCCTGGTGCTGGCCCTGGTGGCTGCGGCCCCCGGCCAGGTCGCACCAGCCGCGGCCGCCAGCGGCAACCTGCTCACGAACGCCGACCTGGAGAACGGGACGACCGGCTGGACCGCCTTCGGCGCGGGCTCGGTGACGTCGAGCACCAGCCCCGTCCACGGCGGGTCCCGCGCGCTGGCCCGCACCGGGCGCACCGCGTCCTGGAACGGCGCCGCTCAGACCGTCACCTCCGTGCTGACCAACAACAGCAGCTACACGGCGAGCGTCTGGGTGCGGTCGCACAGCGGGAACCCCACCGGCCGGGTCACGCTCGCGCTGACCGCGGGCGGCACGACGAGCTACGTCGGGCTCGCGCAGGGCGCGGTGAGCTCGTCCGGGTGGACCCAGCTCACCGGCACGACGAACGTGTCGTGGAGCGGGACGCTGACGTCCGCCACGTTCTACGTCGAGACGGCCGCCGGGACCGACGGGCTCTCCATCGACGACGCCTCGCTCGTGAACAACTCCACGACGCCCGGCGGGTCCTGCACGCTGCCGTCGAGCTACCGGTGGTCCTCCACGGGGGTGCTGGCCACGCCGCGGTCCGGCTGGGCGTCGCTCAAGGACTTCACGACCGCCGAGTACAACGGCAAGCACCTCGTCTACGCGACGACGCACGACAACGGCTCGTCGTGGGGCTCGATGAACTTCAGCCTGTTCTCGAGCTGGTCCGACATGGGATCGGCGACGCAGAACGCCATGTCGTCGTCGACCGTGGCGCCGTCGCTGTTCTACTTCGCGCCGAAGAACATCTGGGTGCTCACCTACCAGTGGGGTCCGTCCGCGTTCATGTACCGGACGTCGAACGACCCGACCAACGCCAACGGGTGGTCGGCGGCGAGCACCCTGTTCTCCGGGTCGATCACCGGCTCCGGCACCGGGCCCATCGACCAGACGGTCATCGGCGACGGCACGACCATGTACCTGTTCTTCGCCGGGGACAACGGCAAGATCTACCGCGCGAGCATGCCGATCGGGAACTTCCCGGGCAGCTTCGGCTCGTCGTCGACGGTCGTCATGAGCGACACCACGAACAACCTGTTCGAGGCGCCGCAGGTCTACAAGGTCCAGGGCCAGAACCAGTACCTGATGATCGTCGAGGCGATCGGCGCCAACGGCCGGTACTTCCGCTCGTTCACCGCCACGAGCCTCGCGGGCTCGTGGACGCCGCAGGCCGCGACCGAGAGCAACCCGTTCGCGGGCAAGGCGAACAGCGGCGCGACGTGGACGAACGACATCAGCCACGGCGAGCTCATCCGCGCCAGCAACGACCAGACCATGACGGTCGACCCGTGCAAGCTCCAGCTGCTCTACCAGGGCCGGTCGCCGAGCAGCGGGGGCGACTACGGCCTGCTGCCGTACCGGCCGGGCCTGCTGACCCTCCAGCGGTAGCCACCGACCGGCTGCCCCTGCGACGCCGCGCACCCGTCGTCCCGGGTGCGCGGCGTCGCGCTGCCCCCGTCGCACGCCGGTCACCAGCTGGAACGGGGACGGCCTCAGTGCCAGTTGCTGATGGTCACGTCGTCGGGCGACGGCTCGCCGGCCCCGTCCTCGTGCAGGTGCTTGAGGCTCATGAGGAAGACGGCCCACTTGGTCGAGCAGTGGTGCATGAAGGGGACCGGGTCGCTCCACCCGAGGTGCCGGAACATGACGACGGTCCAGCCGTCCTCGTCGGTCAGGTCGAAGTCGATGTGGGTGCCGATCCACTCGGCGGGCCCGTCCTCGACGAGCCAGCGCACGCGGCGTGCGGGGTCGAGCTCCTCGACGCGGAGCCGGAACCCGCCGAGCAGCTCGCCGGTCTGCCCGTGCCGGAACGTCGTGTCGAACGACGAGCCGACCTCGCTCGTGCCCGTCGTGTCCGTGGTCCACCAGGCCGCGACGCCCTTGGTCGTGGCCAGGCTCTCGTAGACGTCGGCCCGTGCGGCCCGGATGCCCACGCGGTGCAGGATGTCGACCATCTCGATCCCCTCGTCATTAGCAATCAAACGGTTGCAGATGACGATAGGACGGCCGAGCGAGCGATGCAACCACCCGGTTGCATCGCGCTTGTCGGAGGAACCGCCCCGCGGGATGCTCACACCCCTTCACGACTCCCTGACACCAACGGCCGACGCCGCCCGACGGCGGGTGGGTACGGTCACCCCGGCGCCCGCCCGTCGGGCGTCCCGCGCGACCGGACAGGGGAGGACATGCACGGCAGGACGCCGACCGGCACGGCCCGTGGGGCAGTCGCGGCGACCGTCGCGCTGACCGCCGTCTGGGCCTCGGCCACGCTCGCCCGCTGGACCTGGGCGCCGCTCGGCGACGGCCTGCGCGCCGCCCTGGGCGAGGGGGACACGGCGGCGATCGGCGACGCGATCGCGGCGGTGGTCCTCGACGGCCTGCCCGTGCTCACGCTGGCGCTCGGGCTGGTCCCCGCGCTCGCGCTCGTGCTCGGCAGGGCGGCGGTCGGGCCCCTCTCGGCACCGTCCGGCACCGACGCTGCTGCGACGGGTGGGGCGACGGACGCGGCTGCGCCGGGCGGGGCGACGACGCGCCAAGGACGGGCCGTCGTCGCCGTCGTCGCGGCCGCCGGCGCGCTCCTGGTCGTCGCCGTGGCGGCCGTCGCGGCCGACCCCACGACCCTGGGCCTCGCCCTGCGGTCACCGTCCGCCGCGGTCCAGTCCCCGCAGGCGCTGGCCTGGGGGTGGACGGCGCTCGTCGCCGTCGGGGCGGGGCTCGCCGCGGTCGGTGTGCTCGTGCGGCGACGCGGTGCGGTCGTCGCCGGGGCCGTCTCCGTCGCGCTCGCGGCGGTCGCGACGCTCGCGTCGGTCGCGGGCTGGGTGCTGTGGACGGTCGTCGTGCGGGGGCGCTACCGCGGCGGCCTGACGACGCTCGTGCAGGCCTTCGGCCTGGGCGTCCCCGCGGCGTGCCTCGTCGCGGCGACCGCCGCGCTCGTCTCGGGCGGGTCCGCGGTCGCGGCATGGCGACACCTCGCGGCCTGGGCACCCGAGGTCGCCACGGCGCCCGGGGTGCACGACCCGCGCGCCCGGCACCGGTGGGTGCTCACCGGGGTGGCGGTCGCGGCCGTGGTCGTCGTGGTCGGCGTCGCCGTCCCGGTCCGCGTCGCCGAGCGTCGGGCGGTCACCGGCGTCGTGGCCGACCCCGCGCTCGCGGCCTGCGTGGAGGAGGCGATGCGCGCGGTCGGGGGCGGCGTGGCTGCGAACGCCCGGCTGGACCACGTGTACGAGCTCGACTGCGCGTGGGACGGCGGTGGCGACAGGGTCAGGTCGCTCGACGGGCTCGAGCGGCTCAGCGCCGTGCACACGGTCGACCTGACCGACCAGGACGTGTCCGACCTGGGCCCCCTCGCCGCCCTGACCGGCCTGGTGTCCCTGCGGCTGACCGGCAACGCGGCCGTCGCGGACCTGTCCGCGCTCGACGGGCTCCCGCTGGAGAACCTCGGGCTGTCCGGCACGGGCGTGTCGGACCTGCAGCCGCTGACCGCGACGACGACGCTGCGGTTCGTCGGGCTGTCCGGGACGCGCGTGACGGACCTCGGACCGCTCGCGCGGTCGACCGGCCTGGTGGAGCTCGACGTGGCGCACGCCGCCGTCGCCGACCTGTCGCCGCTCGCGGGTGCGCCTTCGCTCGAGATGCTCGACGTGCGGGAGAACGCCGTCGCCGACCTGTCGCCGCTGGCCGGGATGCCCGCGCTCGACGAGCTCTGGGTCGGCGGGAACCCGGTCGTCGACCTGCGGCCGCTGCTCGACGCACCCGCGCTGCTCGGCGTCGACGTCGAGGGCCTTGACCTGGCGACGCCCGGGATCGACGAGCTGCGCGCGCAGGGCGTGTACGTCAGCGGGACGGCCTGACCGCGGGCCGACCCCGACGACGACGGAGGCGTGCGACCCCCGGTGCGGGCCGCACGCCTCCGTCGTGCCGGGTGCGGGTGTCAGGCGAAGCGGCGCCGCGCGAGGGTCGCCAGCCCGATGCCGCCCGCGAACAGGACGACCGCCGCGATCAGGCGCCCGAGCGAGCTGACCCCGGAGCCGTCCGCCCCGGCGATCTCGATCGAGTAGGCGGTCGCACCGGCGGCACCCTCGGGTGCGCCGTACGCCATGCCCTCGGCCTGCGCCCGCTCGGCGCCCGCGCTGAGCACCGCGTACTTCACGCCGAAGTCCTCCGCGGTCCCCTGCCCGCTGACGACGACCTGCGAGGTCCCCTCGTCGGAGAGCCGCTGGGTGCCGTCGACGAGCTGCGGGGCGCCCTCGGCGGCGTCGGCGAGGCCGTCGGACAGGCGGGTGGACCCGTCGGCGGCGGTCGCGAGGCCGTCGGAGAGGTCCTGCGACCCGTCCGCCGCCGTGTCGATGCCGCGGGCCAGCGTGGACGAGCCGGTCGCGGCGTCCTGCAGCCCCGCGGCAAGGGCCGCGGAGCCCGAGGCGGCCGTGGCCAGGCCGTTCGACAGCGTCCCGGCACCCGCGTTCAGGCGTGCCGCTCCGGCGCCGAGGTCCCCGAGGCCGGCGGCCAGGGTGTTGCCTCCTGACGACAGGAGGCCGGCGCCGGCCTGGAGCTGCCCGACGCCTGCGCGCAGGGTCGGCTTGGTCGGGTCGGCGTTCGCGATGGACGACTGCACCGTCCCGACGAGCGTCTGGACGCCCACGTCGACCGCCGCGAGGCCCTGGACCAGGCCCTGGATCTTCTTGCCCTCCGCGTCCACGCAGTACGACGGCTCGGCGTTGAGGCCGCACTGGAGCTGGACGGCGAGCGTCGCCGACCCCGCGAGAGTCGTGGCGATGGCCGCCGCTTCACCGGCGATCGCACCCGGGTTCGCGGTGTCGATCTGATCTGCGATCGCGTCCAGCTCGGCCGCCTGGACCGGGTCGACGAGCGCGTCGGCTGCCGCACGGAGCTTCACCACCTCGGCGTCGAGGGTGGCGTCGGCGGCGGTGGCGGTGCCCGCGATCGTGGCCGCACGCGCCGCGGACGTGGTGGTCTGGCTCTGGAGGAGCTGGAGCCCGCCCAGGAGGCGGCCGGGCGCAGCGGGCGTCCCGATGCTCGCCTGCAGCGCGGCGATCCCGGCGCGCAGCGGCGCCTTGTCGCTGCCCGCGGCCCCGACCGTGTCGGACATCCGGACCAGGCCGGCGTCGAGGTCGGCCAGACCGGCCGAGATCTTGGCGATCCCTCCGAGAAGCTCGGGTGCCTTCGCTCGTGCCTGTGCGAGGCCGGAGTCCAGCTGGCTCGCGCCCTGCGCGAGGGCGGCCGCACCGGGCGCCGCGTCCTTCGTGAGCCCGGCGGCGAGCTGCTGTGCCCCGGGCGCGAGCTGGTTGTTCAGCCCGGCCGCGAGCCGTGCGGCACCGGGCGCCGCCTGGCCGTTGAGGCCTGCGGCGAGGCGTGCGGCGCCCGGAGCGGCGGAGTCGTTGAGACCCGCCGAGAGCGTCGCGGCGCCGTCGCGGAGCTGCAGGAGGCCGGCGAGGAGCTGGGCGGAGCCGTCGTGGAGCTGCAGCACGCTGTCGTCGAGCAGCATCCCGGCGCCGGTCAGCGTGACGCCCTTCTCCGCGCCGGACCGGTAGGACTCGGCGCCGCCCTTGAACGAGGGGTAGTCGAGCGGGGACACCGGCATGGACGTGAGCGTCGCCTTGGGGATGACGGCGTGCCGCACCTGGGCGGTGTACCCGAACTCGACGGTCGCGGAGCCGATGGGCGGGAACAGCGTCATCTGGAACTGCATGCGGGTGCCGCCGCGGCCGTCGCCGGCCATGCCGGCCTCGTCGGACCGCACGTCGGTGAACGTCGACGGCAGGACGGTGACGAGCTGCCCGATCATCGGGACGACGGTCTCGGCCGACGCGGTGGCCTCCTTGCCGGTGCCGTCGTCGTACGTGACGTCCTGTGTCTTCCCGGTGGTGTTGGTGACCGTGTAGTGGACGCCGAGCGTCCCCGACCTCCCGACGACCGCGCCGGGCTGCACGGGCTGTCCGTCGAGGGTGTACGCGATCTCGACGGTGAGAGGCAGGTCCTTGTCGTAGGTGCTGACGGTGCGCTCGCGGCGCTCGCCGTCGACGCTGAGCGTGGTGACGAGCTTCCCGTCGACGACGGAGTAACCGCCGAAGCCGTCGAGGTTGCGCAGTCCCTTGGTCGAGACGGGGTTCTCGACGGTTGCCGTGCCGTGGCCGGTGAGGGCGAGCTGGTCGTAGACGCGCGCGCCCTGGAAGGCGCCGGTCGCGGACAGGCGGGCCTGCACGGTCTCGGTGTTGGTGACGGTGACGTCGCCGCCGTCGGCGGCGAGCGCGGGGGACCCGACGGTGCCGAGGAGCAGGGGGACGAGGACGACGGCCGCGGCCGCCGTGGTGGTGGTGCGACGCACGTCAGGCCTCCGGCTGGGGGTCGAAAGGACGGGTGGCGGGCAGGCGGCGCAGCGTGGCCGGGTCGGCCTGGGCGGCGTAGGGGCGGGCGGGGGCGTGGGTGCCGGCGCCCTCGTACTCGCCGGGCGCCGTGGCGGGTTCGGCGAGCAGGGGGTCGGTGGAGTCCTGCTCGGTGCGCTCCTGCGCGCGGTCCTGCTCGACGACGGCGCCGAGCAGCGACGTCGCGAGGAACCCGGCGCCGGCGGCGAGGAGGATGGACGTCGCGGTGGTCGCGGACGACGTGACGAACGCGGACGGGTCGGCGGTGTAGGTCGCCTCGTACGCGCCGGCCATGGCGGCGGTGCCGAGGAGCGCGGCCCACAGGGGGAGCTTCCCGCGGGTCGCGCCGGCGACGGCGAGGCAGACCGCGAGGACGACGAGGACGGCGACGGCGCGGCCGGCGGCGGCGTCGGGCAGGGCGGCGGCTCGCAGGGCGTAGCCGAGCCACGCGGCGGCGAACCCGGCGGCGAACGCGCCGGCGCGCTGGGCGGGGGAGCGGTCGGGGACGAGGCCGAGGGCCCCACCGAGGGCGGCACCGAGCAGGGCGACGCCCTGGAGCTCGGGGCCGGAGAACAGCACGATCGCGGTCGTGAGGAGCGCGAGGACGAGCCCCGCCAGGACGTGACGCTTCATGGACCACCTCGTCGTGGTGACCGCCGTCGGGGGTGCGCCCGTCGAGCGGCTGTGCGGGTAGATGGCCGCCCGAGAGGCCGCCGACCTGCGCCGTCGCCGTTGACGGGGGTGCTCGGCGGGCCTCCGGGCGGGACCAGGCGACTGTCTACCAGCGGGTGATCCACCTGAGCCATGCGGTACTAGGTAAATCGGCGCGGTACTAGGTAGATCGTTATGCCGCCGTGACCTGCGTCACTCTGCCGGGTGGGCGACGACGGCCCGGCCGTGAAGGGCTTACTAACCAGTCGGTAAGTGTGGTTGGCTCCGCTTTGTCCGATGCCGGATCTCAACGGAGAGGAACGCACGCATGGACCCGCACGCCCCACGACCCCGGAGGTCACGCGCGCGTGGACGGCTCGCCGCCGTCGCCGTGCTCACGCTCGCCGCGACCGCCGTCGCGACGACCGCCACCGCCACCCCGCCCCGCGGCGCCCCCGCGGCGCCCGACCTCGGTCCGAACGTCGTCGTCTTCGACCCGAGCATGCCCGTCGCCGACATCCAGGCGAAGGTCGACGCCATCCACGCCCAGCAGGTCGACGCCGAGATGGGCACCGCCCGCTACGCGCTGCTGTTCACGCCCGGCGAGTACGGCACCGCCGAGCAGCCGCTCCAGCTGAAGGTCGGCTACTACACCGAGGTCGCAGGGCTCGGGGCGTCGCCGACCGACGTCACCGTCCACGGCAAGATCGAGACCTACAACCGCTGCCTGTCGAGCGACCCCGCGAACCCCAACTGCCTCGCGCTCGTCAACTTCTGGCGCACGCTGTCGAACCTCACGCTCGACATCGACGCCGCAGGCCAGGACGGGTGCCGCGCGTCGGCGAACTTCTGGGCCGTGTCGCAGGCCGTCTCGCTGCGCCGCCTCAACGTGCTCGCCGCGGAGGGCGACCCCGGCTTCTCGCTCATGGACTACTGCACGGCCGGTCCGCAGTACGCGTCGGGCGGCTTCATCGCCGACTCCCGCTTCGGCGACGTCGTCAACGGGTCCCAGCAGCAGTGGCTCACCCGCAACAGCGAGGTGCGCTCCTGGTCGAACGCCGTCTGGAACCAGGTGTTCGCGGGCGTCGTCGGCGCTCCCGACGACGCGACGTTCCCCGACCCGCCGTACACGACGCTCGACCAGACGCCGCTGAGCCGCGAGAAGCCGTACCTGTTCGTCGACGCCCGCGGCCGCTGGAACGTCCGCGTCCCGGCGGCGCGCGAGGGCACGCGCGGCGTCTCCTGGGCGGACGGCCTGACCGCCGGCCGCACCGTCCCGCTGAGCGACTTCTACGTCGCGAAGCCCGGGGACTCCGTGCAGCGGATCAACAGCCGCCTCGCGCAGGGCAAGCACCTGCTGCTCACGCCGGGCGTCTACGACGTCGCCCGGGGGATCGAGGTCAAGAAGGCCGGGACGGTCGTCCTCGGGATCGGCCACGCGACGCTCACCGCGGTCGGCGGGGCGGTGCCCCTGACGGTCGCCGACGTGCCGGGTGCGATCGTCGCGGGCGTGACGATCGACGCCGGGACCACCGAGTCGCCGGTCCTGCTGCAGGTCGGCAAGAAGAACGGCGGCCACGGCCACCACTCGCGCGGCGCGCGGCTCGACCCGATCACGCTGAGCGACGTCTACTTCCGCGTCGGCGGCCCGCACGTCGGCAAGACCGACGTCGCGCTGCGCATCGACGCCGACGACGTGCTCGTCGACCACACCTGGGTCTGGCGGGCCGACCACGGCCTCGAGGGCTTCACCGAGGGCGTCAACGGTGACACCGACCGCTGGCGGACCAACACCGGCCGCACGGGCGTCGTCGTGAACGGCGACGACGTCACCGCGACCGGCCTGTTCGTCGAGCACTTCCAGCAGCACAACACCGTCTGGAACGGCGAGCGGGGACGCGTCGTCCTCTACCAGAACGAGCTGCCCTACGACCCGCCGACGCAGGCGGACTGGACGGAGCCGGACGGCACGCTCGGCTGGGCCGGCTACAAGGTGGGCGAGCGCGTGCGGAGCCACCAGGTGTGGGGCGCCGGCGTCTACGTGTTCAACCAGAACAACCCCTCGATCGTCACCGAGAACGGGTTCGAGGTCCCGCAGCGGCCGGGCGTGCAGCTCACGCACGTCATGACCGTGAACCTCAGCGCGGGGACCGTCCGCCACGTCGTCAACGGCGTGGGCGGTCAGGCCGACAGCACGAACACCGGGACGCCGCAGTTCGTCACCGGGTACCCGGCGCCGTAGGGCGACGCCGGTCTCGACGCGCAGCACCTCGCCGCCCTGCCCGGCGGGGTGCTGCGCGTCCGTCCTGCTGCCGGGGGCCGAGCGTCTGCCGTTCACCGCCTCGCCCCGGCCCGGCGGCCGCGCGTCAGCGCGCGGGTCGCGCCAGCGCGAAGGGCACCGTGAGCAGACCCGCGGAGGTGCGCACGTGGTAACGGGTCCGGGCCACCTTCTCGACCGTGCCGGTGACGCCGTGGTACCGGCCGGGCGACGTGACGACGACGGTCGTGCCCGCCACGAGGTCCGGCCGGGTCGTGGGTGCCGGTCGCCGGGTGCGCGTACGGGCGGTGCGACGCCGCCGTGAGGCCGTCGGTGCGGCGGGGGTGGCCGGCAGCGGTGCGGTCGGGACGCCGTGGTGCGTCCAGGCGATGAGCGCGGCGGGGTCGAACGTCGGGGAGCAGCGGCGGCACGAGCTCGGGCCGCGCGGGGTGCGGAACCGCCGGATCTCGTGCCCTGCCGGGCAGACGCCGCGCCACGGCGACTCGGGCTGCACGGTCCCCTCGTCGGTGTGACGGCTGCCCGAGCCGCCGATGGCGAGCGCGGTCGCCCGCCAGGTCGCGTCGTGGCCGTGGTGGGTGCCGACGAGCGCGTGCGCGATCTCGTGCAGGATCGTGTCGCGGACGCGGTCGGCGTCGTTGAGACGCGTGAGCTCGGTGCTGAGACCGATCCACCGCCGCGACGAGCTCGCGACGCCGGCCCGGGTGCGGGCGCGGTCGAAGCCGACGGTCCAGCCGGCCTGCGTCAGGCCGTGCTGGTCCATGAGGCGGTGCGCGAGGGCGAGCGCGTCGGGCAGGTCCACGGGTCTCCGTCCGGGTGCGGGGGCGTTCGATTGTCCGTCGTCCACGGCTGTCGTCGGGCCCGCGACACCGCTCCGGGCTTAAAGGATTCAAACCCCTTGTGGTCCCGGAAACCGCTCTCCTAGTGTCGAGAAACCGGTTTCTGACCGTCGGACGGACCGGTGCGCGCCACGACCCAACGCCGGGCCGGGCGCCCGCCGCACCGACCGCCGGCAGGCCGTCACCCCACCGGGACGTGGTCAGAACGCACCACGGACGTGCTCCGCACTCGATGACGAAGGTGAGCCACACATGAGACGACCAGTCGCGACGCGACTCTGCGCGGCAGGGGCCGCGATGGCCCTGGCGACCGCGATCGGCGTGACCGTCCTGACGACCACCGGCGCCCAGGCGGCGACCGGGACCGCGAACGGGTTCGCCGCAGGGACGACCGGCGGCGCCGGCGGGACGACCGTCAAGGCCACGACCGGCACCGCGATCCACACCGCGCTGTGCACCCGCGCCAGCACCAGCACCCCGATCACGATCCAGGTCGAGGGCACCATCAACCACGGCAACACCGCCAAGGTCTCCGGCAACAGCTGCAACACCGCAGACGGCGTGATCGAGCTCAAGGGCATCAGCAACGTCACGATCGTCGGGGTCGGCAACGGCGCCACCTTCGACCAGGTGGGCATCCACATCCGTGACTCCAGCAACATCATCATCCAGAACGTCACGGTCAAGAACGTCAAGAAGTCGGGCTCGCCCACCTCCAACGGCGGCGACGCCATCGGCATGGAGAGCACCGTCCGCAAGGTCTGGGTCGACCACGTCACGCTCGAGGCGTCCGGCGGCGAGTCGGAGGGCTACGACGGCCTGTTCGACATGAAGAACGACGTCGAGAACGTCACGCTGTCCTACTCCGTCCTGCGCAACTCCGGCCGCGGCGGCCTCATCGGCTCGAGCGAGACCGACACCGGCAGCGGCTACATCACGTTCCACCACAACCTGTACTCGAACATCGACTCCCGCACGCCGCTGCTGCGCGGCGGTGTCGCGCACATCTACAACAACCACTACGTCAAGCTCAACGAGTCGGGCATCAACTCGCGGGCCGGCGCCAAGGCCAAGGTGGAGAACAACTACTTCGAGGACTCCAAGGACGTCCTCGGCACGTTCTACACGGACGCCGCGGGCACCTGGCAGACGTCGGGGAACATCCTCGACAACGTCACGTGGTCGTCGAAGAGCAGCGACCACAACCCCGCCGGCCCGAGCATGGCGTCGACCGGCTCCGTGAGCGTGCCGTACTCGTACTCGCTCGACGGTGCGAGCTGCGTCCCCGACGTCGTCCGCCAGACGGCCGGCGCCAACACGGGCCTGAAGACGTCCAACGGCACCTGCACGCCGACGACGCCCACGCCGGACCCGACGACGCCGAACCCGACGCCCACCACGCCGAACCCGACGCCGACCACCCCGACGCCGACGCCCACGTCGACGGCGCCCTCCGGCACCAACCTCAGCCTGACCGCCAGCGGCGCGGACGGGTCGAGCAAGGCCAGCGGCACCTCGTACGGCAACGTCAAGGACGGGTCGCTCAGCACCTACTGGTCGCCGAGCGGGTCCACCGGCCAGATCTCCGTGAAGTGGGGCTCCGCGACGACGATCTCCTCGGTGAACGTCCGCCAGGCCTCGGGTGGCGGCACCATCAGCGCGTGGCGGGTCCTGAACGCCGACACGGGCGCCGTCCTGAAGTCCGGCAGCGGTGCACCGGGCGTCGTGACGTTCTCCTCGACGTCGCTCAAGAAGGTCACCCTCGACATCACGAGCGCGTCGGGCACGCCGCGCATCGCGGAGCTCGAGACGTACAAGTGACCGACAGGTGACGGGCGCACCCGCTGACAACGTGGGCGGATCCCACCCCGCACGCTGACGACGCCCCCGGTCAGGACCTCCTGGCCGGGGGCGTCGGCGTGCCCGCAGCCGTGCCCGCCCCCGGTGCGCGCCGCCTCGTCGGGCACCGCGCGTGCCCCGCCCGACGTCCCAACGGGCACCGCCTGCGCGAGAGCCGTCGCTACGGTGGCCGTGCCGCCGCCCGGCGCCGCCGCGCAGCACCGCGCCGGTCCCGCGGACCGGTGGCGCGACGCAGGGGGTGAACGGGTGGGGTCCGAGCGTCGAGACCGGCCCGCACCGCGGCGTCGCGAGAGCGCGACACCGACGGACCGACCCCGCGCGCCCGGCCACCGGCTCCTGGACCTGCAGCGGTCGGCAGGCAACCGCGCCGTCGCGGACGCGATCACCGAACCGGTCACCGGCCCCCGGCCCGGGACGGGCGTGACACGGGCGGCGCCCGGACGTCCCGGACCCACGGTCAGCCGGCAGGTCCCGGCCCCCGCGCCGACGATGCTGTCGACCACACCGGCCGTGACGTTCCACCCCACGTTCGAGGTGATCCCGGGCGCACTCGGCGAGGGGGTCGCACGCACCCAGGACAAGGTGTTCCGCGGCGACACGCTCGTCTTCCGGGCCGACCTGTCGAACGTGCCGTCCGCGTCGGCGTCCATGGGCGGGACCGTCGTGGGCGACACACCCGCCCGGTGCACGGTCGACCGGGACGTCGCCACGTTCCGCGTCGTCGTCGGCAGCATGGGGGTTCCCGCCGGTCTCGGCGAGCCCGCGGCGCTCGTCGCCGCCGTCCCGCAGGTGACCCTCGGTCCACCGCTCGCC
>PJUC01000098.1_pt1 | contig 69903 bp, 71 predicted proteins | sample 1512161 | NCBI WGS metagenome assembly PJUC01 (sample SAMN08177676, study PRJNA422409) | Soil metagenome, whole genome shotgun sequencing project. | isolation source: Soil enriched on filter paper | place: USA: Madison | collected 2015-01-15 | reverse complement strand
GCGAGAACGTGAGGATGCCTGCCGCGACGGCGTCGTCGAGGAACAGCTTCGTCACACCCGACGAGGCTGCGCCGATGGCGGCGGTCACCTTCTCGGAGATCAGCTTCTGGATCGTCGTGGCGTAGGCCTTGTTGTCGGTGTCGCCCGAGTCGCCCCAGACGATCGGCCCGATCTCCAGTCCCTTGGCGGCCTCGTTGACGTCGTCGACGGCCAGACCGACACCGGCCTCCTCGGGCGGGCCGAGGTACGCGAGGCTGCCCGTCTGGGGCAGGATCGTGCCGATCTTGAGGGTGAGGTCGCGAGCCTCCTGCGACGACCCGTCGCCGTCCCCCTCGTTGCCGCCGCCAGAGGCACAGCCGGCGAGGACGAGGGCGCTGGCGCCGACGAGCGCGATGCCGCCGAGAAGGGCAGATCCGCGCGAGCGGGTGAAGACGCTCATGTTGCTCCTTGTTATAGGTGATCGGGGGAACGACTCGGGCGCCGCCCCAATGCGACAAACCTAACCGCGACAAGCGTTCGCGAATGTTGCCGTTCGTTAACGATGTGTAACGGGCGCGACCGGGGGATTTCGATCGGATATCGGCGCTCCGACCCCTGATACCCCCTCCCGGTATATGCTCAAGGGGAAGGTACCCCTCAGGGGTATCCTGGAACTCCACGAGAAAGGCGGCGACATGGCCGGGTTCGAGAACAGCACTGTCGAGTACAAGGTGACGGGGATGACCTGCGGTCACTGCGAGGCATCCGTGCGCAGCGAGGTGTCCAAGCTCGCCGGCGTCGAGGACGTGCAGGTGAGTGCGGCCGCCGGCACGCTGCGCATCGTCTCGACGGCGGAACTGGCCGACGACGCCGTCATCGCGGCCGTCGACGAGGCCGGCTACAGCGCGGTCCGCGCGTGAGCGGCGCCTCGGCCCCCGCCGCCCGGATCGAGCTCGAGATCGGCGGGATGACGTGCGCCTCGTGCGCCGCGCGGATCGAGAAGCGCCTGAACCGGATGGACGGGGTCGAGGCATCCGTCAACTACGCCACCGAGAAGGCGGTCGTGAGCGCCCCCGCGGGCATCGACCCGCAGGCGCTCATCGACGAGGTCGTCAAGACCGGCTACACCGCCGTCGTGCCCGCTCCCCCGGCTGCCGCCGCGGACGACCCCGCGGCCGGCGAACCGGCAGACCCCGAGCTCACGAGCCTGCGCCAGCGCCTGATCGGCTCGACCGTGCTGTCGGTACCGGTGATCCTGCTCGCGATGATCCCCGCGCTGCAGTTCACCTACTGGCAGTGGGCGTCGCTCGCCCTCGCCGCACCCGTCGTCGTGTGGGGCGCCTGGCCGTTCCACCGCGCCGCGTGGATCAATCTGCGTCACGGCGCCGCCACGATGGACACGCTCATCTCGCTCGGCGTCTCGGCCGCGTTCCTGTGGTCGCTGTACGCGCTGTTCTTCGGCCACGCCGGCATGCCCGGCATGACGCACTCGTTCGAATGGTCGGTGACCCCGAGCGACGGCGCGGGCGACATCTACCTCGAGGTCGCGGCCGGCGTCACGACGTTCGTGCTCGCCGGACGCTACTTCGAGCAGCGTTCGAAGCGTCGCGCGGGCGCCGCGCTGCGCGCGCTGCTCGAGATCGGCGCGAAGGACGTCGCCGTGCTCCGCACGACCGCGGACGGCACGTCCGCCGAGGTGCGCGTGCCGATCGCCGACCTGCGCGTCGGCGAGGAGTTCGTGGTGCGCCCCGGCGAGAAGATCGCGACCGACGGCGTCGTCGCATCGGGCACGTCGGCCGTCGACGCCTCGATGGTCACCGGCGAGTCCGTGCCCGTCGAAGTCGCGCCGGGCGATGCCGTCGTGGGTGCGACGGTCAACGCCGGCGGCCGTCTCGTCGTGCGAGCCACCCGGGTCGGCGACGACACCCAGCTCGCCCAGATGGCGCGCCTCGTCGAGGACGCCCAGTCGGGCAAGGCGAAGGTGCAGCGGCTCGCCGACCGCATCTCGGGCGTCTTCGTCCCGATCGTGCTGCTCATCGCACTCGGCACCCTCGCCGGCTGGCTGCTCACCGGCGCGTCGGCATCCATGGCCTTCACCGCGGCCGTCGCGGTCCTCATCATCGCGTGCCCGTGCGCGCTCGGGCTCGCCACCCCGACCGCCCTGCTCGTCGGGACCGGCCGCGGCGCACAGCTCGGCATCCTCATCAAGGGCCCCGAGGTGCTGGAGTCCACCCGCACGGTCGACACCGTCGTGCTCGACAAGACCGGCACCGTCACGACCGGCCGCATGTCGCTCGTCGACGTCGTGCTCGCCGAGCCCGTCGAGGCCTCCCTCGCCGATCCGGAGATCGGAGGATCCGCGGCTCTCCGGAGCGACGGCGGCGCAGACTCCGAGAAGCGCGCCGATGCCCGGATCCCGGATGCCGCGCCGCACGCCCGCGCGGAACTGCTGCGTCTCGCGGGCGCCCTGGAGCACGCGTCCGAGCACCCGATCGCGCAGGCGATCGCCCGTGCCGCGGGCGATGAGACCGGTCCGCTGCCGGCGGTGGAGTCCTTCCAGAACGTGCCGGGCAAGGGCGTGTCGGGCGTCGTCGACGGGCACGCGGTGCTCGTCGGACGCGAAGCGCTGCTGGCCGACTGGGCGCTGACGGCGCCCTCCGCGATGGCGGAGGCGAAGGCCGCCGCCGAAGGACTCGGCCGCACCGCGGTGCTGGTCGCCTGGGACGGCGAGGTGCGGGGACTGCTCGTCGTGGCCGACCAGGTCAAGCCGACCAGCGCCGAGGCGGTCGCCCAGCTGCGCGCGCTCGGGCTCACCCCCGTGCTGCTCACCGGAGACAACGCCGCAGCCGCCCGCGCGATCGCCGACGAGGTCGGCATCGAGCGGGTCATCGCCGAGGTGCTGCCCCACGACAAGGTCGCCGTCGTGAAGGATCTGCAGGCCGAGGGCCGGGTCGTCGCCATGGTGGGCGACGGGGTGAACGACGCGGCCGCGCTGGCGCAGGCGGACCTCGGACTCGCCATGGGGACGGGGACGGATGCCGCCATCGAGGCCTCTGACATCACCCTGGTGCGGGGCGACCTGCGCAGCGCCGCCGACGCCATCCGCCTGTCGCGTGCGACCCTCGGCACGATCCGGGTGAACCTGTTCTGGGCGTTCGCCTACAACGTGGCAGCCCTGCCGTTGGCCGCGCTCGGCCTGTTGAACCCTATGATCGCGGGAGCGGCCATGGCGTTCTCGAGCGTCTTCGTGGTCGGCAACAGCCTTCGCCTGCGGCGGTTCCGCAGCCTCTCGCACTCTCGTCGTTGAAGGAGTCAGACATGACCGACACCGCACTGGACCCGACGCCCCTGGACCACGAGCACGGCCACCACGGGTACATCACCGACAAGGACAAGTACCTCAACCGCCTCAAGCGCATCGAGGGTCAGGCCCGCGGCATCCACAAGATGGTCGAGGACGAGAAGTACTGCATCGACATCCTCACCCAGATCAGCGCGCTGACGTCGGCCCTCGAGGCCGTCGCCGTAGGTCTGCTCGACGACCATCTGCGCCACTGCGTGGTGGATGCCGCCCGCCTGGGCGGCGCCGAGGCCGACGCCAAGATCACCGAGGCCACGCAGGCCATCGCCCGGCTCGTGCGCTGAGCCTCGCGGCCCAGGCCCGCCTCAGCGGGCCGCCCGCGCGCGGCGGGCGTGGGCGACCGAGTCGACCGTCAGCACGATCAGCGCGAGCCAGACGAGCCCGAAGCCGATCCAGCGCTCCAGCGGCATGGGCTCCCCCAGCACGAGCCATCCGATCAGGAACTGCAGGATGGGCGCCGCGAACTGCAGCAGCCCGATCGTCGTGAGCGACACGCGCCGCGCCCCCGCGGCGAACAGCAGCAGCGGCACCGCGGTGATGACGCCGGTGAGGCTCAGCAGCACCGCGTGCTCCCAGCCGTCGGCGCCCATCGTGAGCCCCTGCGTCGAGGCCACGACGACGAGCACGATCGCCGCGATCGGCGTCAGCCACATCGTCTCGAGGGTGAGTCCGCTGACGGCGTCTACCGACGGCCCGACCTGCTTCTTCACGAGGCCGTAGAGCCCGAAGGATGCCGCGAGCGTGAGCGCGATCCACGGGAAGGCGCGATAGCCCACGACGATGACGACCACGGCGGCGACGGCGATGCCGATCGCGACCCACTGCGTGGGCCGCAGCCGCTCGTGGAGGACGAGCACGCCGAGCATGACCGTCACGATCGGGTTGATGAAGTAGCCGAGACTCGTCTCGATCACGTGGCCGCTGAGGGCGCCGAGGATGAAGACCTGCCAGTTGATGTAGATGAGCACGCCCGCCAGCGCCGTGAGCCACAGCAGCCTGCGCTGCCTCATGATCGTGGCGAGCCGGCCCCAGGTCCGCGTCACGGTCAGCAGCAGCGCGCAGAACACGAGCGACAGCAGGATGCGCCACGCCACGAGCTCGAACGGGCCGGTGGGCGCCAGCAGCAGGAAGTACAGCGGAAGGAAGCCCCACAGCAGGTAGGCGCCGAGTCCGTAGACCGTGCCGAGGGTGCGTTCGCGGCCCGGCTCGTCGGACGACGGTGGCAACGCGATCCCCGCGGTCGAGGCGGCCGACTCGGCCAGGTCGCCGACGCCGGCCTCGGTGGGACGGGACGTCGGTTCGGAGCTCACCGTTCCAGCCTAGGACGGCGCGCCCCCGCTCGGACGCCGCGCCAGCGCCGCCGGCATCCGTTCGACTGCCGATCCTCGCGCGATCCCTGCCACCGGGAATGACGAGAGGGCCGGATGCCGAAGCATCCGACCCTCTCGGTACGCGTTGTGCGCTGGACTCAGCGGACGACGACCGCGAGCACGTCGCGAGCCGACAGGACGAGGAACTCGTCGCCGCCGAACTTGACCTCGGTGCCGCCGTACTTGCTGTAGATCACGCGGTCGCCGACGGCGACGTCGAGCGGGATGCGGTTGCCGTTGTCGTCGATGCGACCGGGGCCGACCGCCACGACCTCGCCCTCCTGGGGCTTCTCCTTGGCGGTGTCGGGGATGACCAGACCGCTGGACGTGGTCTGCTCGGCCTCGACCTGCTTGATGACGATGCGGTCCTCGAGCGGCTTGATGGAAACCGACACGGTCTACCTCTTCTTTCTTGAGACTGAAGACTCGTTAGCACTCTGACGTTGAGAGTGCTGACGCCAGTCTAGGCAACGGATTGGCACTCCCGCAACGTGAGTGCCAATGCGTGACCCACGCCGACACACGGGGTGTGCGCGAGGGCGCGGCATAGGCTGGGCCGGTGGACAACGCCGAGCTCACCGCCCTCTTGACGCCCGAGGGGCTGCGGCTGCTCGACGCCCTGCCGTCGGTGGAATCCTCGGACGATGTCGCACGCGCCGTCACGCGACTGCGGCGCGAAGGCCACTCCCCCGACCTCGTGTCGGCCGTCGTCGGTCAGGCGCGGCTGCGCACGCGCGCGCACGCCAAGTTCGGCGATCTGGCCGAGCGCATGCTGTTCACGCGCGCGGGCCTGGAGCAGGCCACGCGACTGCCGATCGCGGCCCGCCATGCGGCGCGCTTCCGTGAGGCCGGGCTGACGCACGTCGCGGACCTCGGCTGCGGCATCGGCGGCGACGCCCTGGGGCTCGCCGCCCTCGGCATGCACGTGCTCGCGGTCGACGCCGACGAGGTGACCGCCGCCATCGCCGCCTACAACCTCGCCCCGTTCGGAGGCGACGTCGAGGTGCGGCACGGCACGGCCGAGGCCACCGACCTCGACGGCGTCGACGCGGTGTGGCTCGACCCGGCGCGCCGTACGGCCGGCCACAGCGAGACCACGCGGACGCGCCCCGAGGATTGGTCGCCATCACTGGACTGGGTGTTCGACCTCGTACACCGGATGCCGGCCGGTGTCAAGCTCGGCCCCGGGCTCGACCGCGACCTGATCCCCGACGACGTCGAGGCGCAGTGGGTGAGCGCCGACGGCTCGACGGTCGAGCTCGTCCTGTGGTCGGGCGCGCTCGCGCGGCCCGGCGTGAAGCGGGCAGCGCTCGTCATCCGCGGCGACGCCGCACACGAGCTGACGGCCGAGACGGATGCCGCCGACGAGCCCGCCCGTGAGCTGGGGGCGTACCTGCACGAGCCCGACGGCGCGGTGATCCGGGCGCGCCTGATCGGCGAGGTCGCCCGGTCGCTGGAGGCCGGCATGCTCGACGAGCACATCGCCTACGTCACGTCGGATGCCGCCCTCACCTCGCCTTTCGTGTCGACCTTCCGCGTGCGCGAGGTGCTGCCCGCCGACCCCAAGGCGCTGTCGAAGGCGCTCCGCGAGCGCGAGATCGGCCGGCTCGAGATCAAGAAGCGCGGCGTCGACATCGATCCCGCCGCGTTCCGCACGAAGCTGAAGCTGCGCGGCCCGGGGTCGGCGACGCTGTTCGTCACCCGCATCGGCACGAGACGCACCGCGATCCTCGCCGATCGCGTCTGACCTGCCTCAGCCGAAGAGGTTCGCGCGCAGCGCGGCGTACGCCAGCCACCCGGCGCTGTAGAGGATCGACACCGCGCCGATCACGATCGCCCACACCGCGACGGCGCGGCTCTCCAGCGGCCGGCGCAATGCGAGCACGGCCGAGATGACGGCGACGAGACCGATCGGGAAGCCCCACCCGACGAACAGCGACACCACGAGCCCGATGATCGCGAACGCGAGCGCCCAGCCCGCGAGCCCCTTGTGGATCTGCGGCTCGTCGGCCGCGAGCCACTGCGCCGAGGCGGGGGTGAGGTCGCCGTCGGGCTCGGTCGGAGCCGACTGCACCGTCACGGCGACGGGCGCGGTGGGCAGCCGGAAGAACCCGCCGCGGTGCGAGCCCGGCAGAAGGGGTGAGGCGGCGACGATGTCGACGTCGGGCGATGCCGGCTCGACCAGCGGCTTCTCCGTGGAACCGGACCCCGCACCCTGGGCCGAGGCCGCTGACGCATCGCCCAGGGAGGAGGCAGTCGGCGCGGACGCGGTCTCGGGCGACGTCGGCTCAGGGCTCTCGGCGTCGTCGGGGGGCGGCATCCGCTCCTCGGTCATGACGACTCCGCGACCTGGATCTCGGTGACCGGCAGCGTGGAATCGGCGCCGAAGGCGAGCGTCGACGGCTCACGCCCCGACATGATGAGCTCCGAGGCCAGCGCCGCGATCATGGCGCCGTTGTCGGTGCAGAGCGACAGCGGCGGGATCCGCACGGTCACGCCCTCGGCCGCGCCGCGTTCGAGAGCCGTGTCGCGCAGCCGGCGGTTGGCGATCACTCCGCCGCCCAGCAGCAGGCGGGGCACGCCGTAGTCGCGGCACGCGGCGAGCGCCTTCGTGACGAGCACGTCGACGACCGCCTCGCGGAAGCTCGCGGCGACATCCGCGACCGGCACCGGCTCCCCCGCCGCCTCGCGCTGCTCCACCCAGCGCGCGACCGCGGTCTTGAGGCCTGAGAACGAGAAGTCGTAACGGTGCTTCGCCATGTCGCTCGCGCGCGAGAGCCCGCGGGGGAACGGGATCGCCTGCGGATCGCCGGATGCCGCGGCCCGGTCGATCTCGGGACCGCCGGGGTACGGCAGTCCCAGCAGCCGGGCGACCTTGTCGAAGGCCTCACCGGCGGCGTCGTCCATCGTCTCGCCGAGCAGCTCGACGTCGGTGGTGAGGTCGCGCACCAGCAGCAGCGACGTGTGCCCGCCGCTGACGAGCAGCGCCACCGTGGGGTACTCCAGCGGTTCCGCGTCGTCGTCGAGGATGTCGGCGGCGATGTGACCCACGAGGTGGTTGACGGCGTAGAGCGGCTTCTCCAGCGACACCGCGAGCGCCTTCGCCGCGCCGACCCCCACCATGAGCGCACCGGCGAGTCCGGGGCCGGACGTCACCGCGACCGCGTCGACGTCCGTCAACGCGACGCCCGACTCGGCGAGCGCGGCCTCGATCGACGGCTGCAGCGCCTCGAGGTGCGCACGGGCGGCGACCTCGGGAACGACCCCGCCATAGCGGGCGTGCTCGTCCATCGAGCTCGCGATCGTGTTCGACAGCAGGGTGCGGCCGCGCACGATCCCGATGCCGGTCTCGTCGCAGCTCGTCTCGATGCCCAGCACGAGGGGCTCCGCACGGTTCACGAACATGCCCCTCCGTCGGCGTCCTGGCGGCTCCAGCCGCGCAGATCGAGCTTCATCACGACGGCGTCGACGTCGTCGGGCTGGTAGTAGCGCGGCTTTCGGCCGATCTCGAGGAACCCCTCCGACAGGTACAGCGCCTGCGCGACCGGATTGTCGGCGCGCACCTCGAGGAACACGTCCGCGACGCCGCGCCGCACCGCCTCGTCGAGCAGCGCCCGCAGCATGGCGCGCCCCCGGCCACGGCCCCGCGAGGCCTCGGCGATCGTGATCGTCTGGACGTCGGCATCCTTCGCGCTCTTCACCGCCCGCAGGCCCGCGTAGCCGACGAGACGGCCGGCCTCGTCGTCGACGACGTACCAGCCGTGCGGCGACGCGAGCTCTTCGCGCATCATCGCCTCGGACCACGCATCGGTCGGGAACGACGCCCGCTCGAGCGCCATGATCGAGGCGAGGTCCTCGGGGGTCGCAGGCCGCAGCGTCATGGTCCCACCCGCTTCGGTGCGTGCGGCAGCGTCACGTCGGGCGAACGCAGGTAGAGCGCGTCGACCGGTCCGATCGTGCGGCCCGCGGCGAGGGCACGGGATGCCGCCAGCGCGAGCATCGCCGCGGGGATGCGTTCGGCGTCCCGTCGCTGGGCGCCGGCGTGCGCGATCACGGCATCCAGCTCGTCGCGCGGGGTCAGCGCCGGCTCCGCGAGCCGCACCGGCAGGCCATCGGCGTCGAGCCCCCGGTACAGCGTGTAGGCGAACTCGCGGCGGCGGGCGTCGGTGACGACCGCGAAGGTCTCGTCGGCGGCATCCTCGAATCCGCCCGTCAGCGCGTCATGGATGAGCAGTTCGAGCGCGACGGCGTCATGACTCACCACCGGCACCACCGGCACGCCGCGGCCGAGCGCGAACGTGCGCGCCGCGGCGATGCCGACCCGCAGACCGGTGAAGGGCCCCGGGCCCATTCCGGCGGCGACGTGCGTCACGTCGGCGGGGGTGATGGATGCCTCCGCCAGCGCCCGTTCGATCAACGTGCCGATCACCTCGGCGTGGCCGCGAGGGTCAGCGCTGACGCTCTGGGAGCGGATGACGCCGTCGGGCTCGACGACCGCCACCGCGGAGCCGAGCGACGTGTCGATGCCGAGGATCACCCTTCCAGGGTAGTCGGCGCGGCCGGCACGCCGGTCGACGGCAGACGGGGTCAGCCGAGCGGCGCGCGCAGCGGGAAGTCCTGGTTCTCCAGGATCACCTGCGACGCCGCGCCGCTGGTGCGGTTGATCACGACCGGAGCCATGAGGTTGACGGTCACGCCCGTCTCGGCCGGACGCGCGACCACGAGCAGCAGCGCATCGTCGGGCGAGTTCAGCGCCAGCTCGTCAGTCTGCGCGGCGGTCAGCTCGGGGCGATAGCCGTCGATCACCGTGCCCGGGTCGACGAGGTACAGCCTGAGGTCGCTCATCGCGACGGCGCGCATCGCGAACAGCCCGTCGACGCCCTCGACCGGGTCCAGCGAGAACTCGGTGTGCGGCGCAAGACCCGGCGGCGGTGCGACGAAGCTCAGCAGCGCGGTCACCTCAGGTACTCCAGCAGAGACGGCTGGATCACACGACCGGTCACCGCGAGCGCCGAGCGGTACACCAGCTCCTGCGCCTGCAGGCGCACCAGCACCTCTACCGAGTCGACATCCTCTACGCCGGCACGCCGTGCCTCCAGAGAGACCGAATCCGCCACCTGAGCCTCCCTCGCTCGTTCGATCCGGGACTGACGGGCCCCCACAGCCCCCTGTGCACCGAGCATAGTGGTGAGCCTCGCGTCGATGTCGGCGAGGCGGTCACCGGTGTTCACGCCCGACCGCAGGTCGGCGACGATCCCGTCCAGCAGGGCGAAGACCGAGTCCGCCCCCTCGCCGAAGACCTCTGCACCGTCGGCGTCGACGCGCACCGTGGCGCTGTCGGACAGACGCCTGACCACCTCCGTGCCCGGTGCGCCGTTGAAGCTGTAGTCGGGAGCGAATGCCGCGCCGGCATCGGACGTCCCCGCGAACACCGTGCGACCGAGCAGCGTCGTGTTGGCCTTCGCCAGAAGCTCGGCGCGGATGCCCTCGAGCTCGACGGCCACCGCCTCTTTGGCGGTCGCATCCAGTGCGCCGTCGTTGGAGCCCTGGACCGTCAGATCCCGCGCGCGCCGCAGCAAGGCGGTCGAGGCCGAGATGGCCGCGTCGATCGTGGTCACCCACGACAGTCCGTCGTCGACGTTGCGCGCGTACTGCTCCACGCGTCGCTGCTCCGCATGGAGTCCGAGCGCGGTGGCTGCCGCCGCCGGGTCGTCGGACGGCGCAGCGAAGGCGCGCTGCGATGTCGCCTGATCCTGCAGTCGCGCGAGCTCCGACAGATTCGCCTGCAGATGGCGCATCGCGGACTGCGTCATCCCTGAGGCGGTCACACGCGAGATCATGATGCTCCTCCCCTCATCGGCCGACCAGGCCCATGCGGTTGATGACGACGTCCAGCGCCTCGTCCACGGCGGTGAGCACGCGGGCGGCGGCCTGGTAGGCCGACTGATAGGTCATCAGGCTGATGGTCTCCTCGTCACCGTCGACGGCCGCGACGGACTGCTGCGCAGAGACCGCGGTGGCCGTCGTCGTCTCCGCCAGCCGCGCGCGCTGCACGTCCCCCGCCGTCGAGACCCCGAACGACATCACCTGGTCCGTCCACAGCGCGTCGGGCGCTCCCGGGCCGCGTCCGAGCTGCGAGAGCGCATCGGCATTCGATGCGTCGTTGGCTCCGGCGCCAGGGGCCGCCAGAGCGAGGTCGGCAGCCGAGCCGACCACGATGCGCAATCCGAGGGCGGGGGGCGTGCTGGGATCGATCGCGAAGAAGTCGCCGCCCGGCTGGCCGGCCGATGTCGCGCCGGCACGGTGCTGGGCGTTGACGCGTTCGGCGAGCGTCGTCGCGAGCGTGTCGTACGTGCGCGCGAGGCCCGCCAGCATCCCGCCGTCGGCGGCGGGGGCGAGCACAGACAGCATTCCCCCGAGCTGGCCGGCGGCGACCGTCACCGTGACACCCGGAGCATCCGCCCACGCGATCGACACCCGACCGGCCGCCTCGATCGACGCGGGTCCGCTCGCGGTGAGACGTCGCGCGTCGCCGCTCGAGACCAGCGCGTTGCCGTCGAGGCGCACGGTCATCGTCCCGTCCGATTCGAGCGTGGCGGTGGCGCCGGACATGCCGGCGACATCCTCCGCGAGCACGGCCCGCCGGTCGATCAGCTCGTTCGCCGAGCGGCCCGACGAGAGCGCATCGCGGATCTCGAGGTTGAGCGCCGCGATCTGCGCGGCGGCGGCGTTGACCTGCTCGACGGTCCGGTCGACCGCAGCCCTCCCGTCCGTCCACTGCTCGGACACCGCGCGGTAGCCCGAGGCGATGTGCTCGGCCAGCTCCTTGCCCGACTCGAGGAGCACAGCACGGGCCGCACCCGAGTCGGGCGTGTTCGCGAGGTCCTGCCACCCCGACCAGAACTTCGACAGCCGGGCTGAGAGGCCGTCGGCAGTCGGCTCGGCGAGCGCCGCCTCGGCCGTCGTCGCCGCCAGTGCCCGCGTCGACCAGTACCCGGACGCCGCCACGGCCGCGCGCACCCGTCCGTCCAGCATGTCGTCACCGAGGCGGACGATGCCGTCCACGGCAACGCCGTTGCCTGCCGACACGCCGCTGCTGAACCGCCCCAGCTGTGCCACGTTGACCGCGTGCGCGGTCACCCGCTGACGCGTGTACCCCTCGGTCTTCTGATTGGCGATGTTCTGCCCGACGACGTCCATGCCCCGCCGCGCGGCGGCCAGTGCCGACGCGGCCGTGCCGATCCCGCTGAAAGTGGACATGCTGCCTTCCTGGTCAGATCCTGGTGTCGACGATGCGCGCGGAGTCGTCCCGCGTGCGGTCGCCCTGGTTCGTGTAGGCCCCCGTGTCGATGCCGAGCGACGCGACCGTCTCCTGCGTGGCGCGCAGAGCGATGCGCAGCTGCTGCTCGTTCGCGTCGCGCAGCTGCGCGATCTCGGCGGTGAGCTGCGTCAGAGCACGCAGGTGCTCGGTGAACACGTCGCGCCACGGACCTTCGGGCGCGTGCCCGATCAACTCGCGCAGACTCGCGCCCTCCGGTGCTCCCCAGTCCGCGGCCACCGCCTCCGACTCGACGACACGCGCCATCCCCGAGTCCCGCAGTCTTTCGACCACCTGCTCGATCTCGCGTGTCGCGAACTGGATCCAGCGCGACCTGCCCGCCGTCAGCAGAAGCTGCTCCTCTTCGAGTTTGAACAGCAGCAGTTCCAGCAGCTCCCGCTCACGCCACAACTGCATTGAAAGTTCGTTCGATCCCATGACTTTGATCCATCTCCCCCAGTGAGAGTCCCGTCGTCCGACGGTTCAGCAGACACTATCGGCCGCGTCGTGAACCTGGTTACATGAGAATTGTGTGAGGGTTATGTGAGAGTTTGATGAGAAGCGCGGACAGCATTGTCCGAGCGCGCCGACGGCGATCATCACGCTCCGCACCGTCGACAGGTCCGGTTCAGACGTTCAGAGAGGTTTCCGAGATGCCGACGAGCTCCGCGCGCAACCGCCTCATCGAGGAGAACCTCCCCCTCGTCGGCTACCTCGCCGCAGAGACGCACGCCAGGGCCACCCACATCCCGCGCGAAGAGCTGGCTTCGGCCGGAGCGCTGGCGCTGGTGATGGCCGCCGACGCGTTCGACCCGACTCTGGGCGTCCCCTTCGGCGCCTACGCCCGCCGGCGGATCCTCGGCGCTTTCGCGGACGAGATGCGCTCGATGGACTGGGCCTCCCGCGGCATCCGCACCCGCATCAAAGAGACCGTGGCGGTGCGCGAGACCCTCACCAGCGGTCTCGGACGCACGCCGACCGTCCCCGAGATCGCGACCGCGATGGGCGTCGCCGAAGAGACGGTCACGGAAGCCCTGGCCGACGCCGGCCGATCGGTGACCACCCTCGACGATCCGGCCGCGAGCGAACTGCCCGCCGGTCTGCTGCTGCCCGAGGAGTCGCTCGAGCTTCGCGAGCGGCGTCGCGTGCTGGAGTCCGCCATCGTGTCGCTCCCGGAGCGCATGCGCAAGATCATCCAGGCGGTGTACTTCGACGAGCGCTCCGTCAAAGAGATCGCGGTGGAGTTGGGCGTGTCCCACTCGGCGGTGTCGCAGCAGCGCTCCGAGGCGGTGCGGCTCCTCCGGGACGCGCTGGACGTGTACTTCGCCGACGCGGCGCCGACCGCGCCCACGTCCCGAGTGTCTCCCGACGCCCGGGAGGCCTACATGGCCCGTGTCGGCGATGACCTGCGCACGCGCCCCGGCGCAGCGCGGGACGAGATGCCCGCCATCGCCTGACCGCCGTCAGAGCTCTCGCCTAACGCATCCTCCGAGGACGCCGATAGGAGTCAGCGGAGCCCACGGAAGGGCTCCTGCTCGACCCAGTCACGGAGGAGAACTCATGGGTATGCAGATCAACACCAACGTGTCGGCGCTCAACGCCTACCGCAACCTCTCGAACACGCAGAACGATCTGTCGAAGTCGCTCGAGAAGCTCTCGAGCGGCCTGCGGATCAACCGCGCGGCCGACGACGCGGCGGGCCTGGCGATCTCCGAGGGCCTGCGCTCGCAGGTCAACGGCCTGAACGTCGCGGCACGCAACGCGCAGGACGGCATCTCGGTCATCCAGACCGCTGAAGGCGCCCTGACCGAGGTCCACTCGATCCTGCAGCGTGTTCGCGACCTCGCCGTCCAGGCGGGCAGCGACTCGAACAACGCCGACTCGCGCACCGCCATCAAGACCGAGATCGACGCCCTCGGCGACGAGCTCACGCGCGTGGCTGCGAGCACGAACTTCAACGGCATCAAGCTGCTCTCGGGTGGCAACACGCTGACCTTCCAGGTCGGCGCGGGAGCCGTCGCGGCCGAGGACCAGATCTCGATCGCGCTGACGGACTTCGCAGGGCTCGGCGCGACCGTGAAGGGCCTCACCGTCGACACGGCGGCCAACGCCCTGACGACGCTGGCGTCGGTCGACACGCAGATCAAGGCGGTCTCGACGGCACGCGCCGGCTACGGTGCGCTCCAGAACCGCTTCGAGTCGACCATCAACAGCCTGAACGTGTCGGCGGAGAACCTGGCGGCCGCCGAGAGCCGCATCCGCGACACCGACATGGCGTCCGAGATGGTCAAGTTCACGTCGGCGAACATCCTGTCGCAGGCGGGCACGGCCATGCTGGCCCAGGCCAACCAGGCCAACCAGGGCGTGCTCCAGCTGCTGCGCTGAGCCGCCTGATCCGGGCGGGAAGACGTCGGCTTCCCGCCCGGATCGCTCCTCCCCGAAACGGAAAGGCGCCCATGGCATTCTCGATCGACGGCCTCGTCTCCGGTCTCAAGACCACCGAGATCATCAAGGCCATCATGGATGTGCAGGCCATTCCGCGGTCACTGCTGAGCGCGAAGGTGACCGACAAGAACACCGTCATCAGCCAGCTCCAGAGTCTCAACACCTCGATCCAGGACCTCGCGACCCGCGCCGAGAAGTTCACGCGTCCCGACGTCGTCTCGCTGTTCACCGGCCGGGCGTCCTCGGATGCCGTCTCGGTGTCCGCGGGCACGGGGGCCACGAACATCGCGACGGAGGTCGTCGTCGACCGACTCGCGCAGGCGCATGCCGTCGTCACCGCACCGTTCGCCGCGTGGCCCGACGACCCTCCCGTCCTCACCGTCGAGAACGCCGCCGGAGTGCGGGTGGAGGTGACCGCAGCCTCGTCATCCGCCCGCGACATCGCACGGGCCCTGAACGACGCCGACCTCGGCATCACCGCCACCGCCGTTCCCGTCACGGTGGCGGGCGTCGCGCAGTACCGCCTGCAGCTGACCGCGACCGAGACAGGCGCTGCGGGGGCATTCCGCGTCTACGACGGCGACCTCGCAGCCGTTCAGGCAGGCACGGCCGCCGACATCTCGACGCGCCCCGGCGCCGCGCTGATCTCCGCCGGCACCGACGCGCAGATCCGCCTGTGGGCGGGCACCTCCGCCGAACAGGTCACGACCTCCGCGACGAACACGTTCACGGGGCTGTTCCCCGGCGTCGACGTCACGGTGTCGAAGGCGTCCTCGACACCCGTGCAGATCACGGTTGCGGCTGACGTCGAAGGCCGCACGAAGGCGGCGGGCGACTTCGTCGCCGGCATCGCATCGATCCTGGCACGCATCGCGAAGGGCTCGACGGCGACGGTCCCCACCGACGCCGGCGGCACCACCACGCTCGGCGTGTTCACGGGCGACAGCACCGTGCGCGCGCTGCGACAGGCGCTCGGCGAGGCCGTGCAGTACCCCGTCGACGGCGTGTCGCCGTCGACGATCGGCATCTCGATCGACCGGTACGGCGTGCTCGCCTTCGACGAGAAGAAGTTCACGGAAGCCGTGACCGCCGACCCCGCCCGTGTCACGTCGCTGCTGTCGGGCGTGGCCGCACGCGTGCAGGAGACCGCGGAGACCTACTCCGACCGCTACGAAGGGCTGCTCACGGCGCGGATCACCGGGCAGCAGAACGAGGTCAAGGCCCTGGGCGACCAGATCCTGCGCTGGGACGTCCGCCTCGAGCAGCGCAAGGCCTCCCTGGAGCGGACGTACGCTCGGCTGGAGACGATGATGTCCCAGATGCAGTCGCAGTCGTCGTACCTCGCCTCGCAGCTGGACAGCCTTCGCTCGTCGGGATCGGGGTCCTCATCGTGATCGCGGGAACCCTCCGTGCGCAGCAGCGCTACCGCGACGATGCGGTCCTCTCGGCCTCGCCGGAGCGGCTGCTCACGATGCTCTACGACCGCCTCGTCCTCGACATCGAACGGGGCGAGGCGGCCCAGCGCAGCGGAGACTGGCAGGAAGCGGGCGCGCAGCTCGTGCACGCACAGGCGATCATCGCCGAGCTCACATCGTCCCTGAAGGACACGTGGGACGGCAGCGCGGGCCTGCGGGGGCTGTACGCGTTCCTCTCGCGCACGCTCGTCGACGCGAACATCCGGCGCGATCCGGAACTCACCCGGACGTGTCGCGATCTCGTCGCACCGCTGCGGGATGCCTGGCACACCGCGGCGGACGCCCTCGCGGGAACGACCCCGTGACGGACGCCGGCACGCTCGCCTGGACGGCGCTGCTCGATCGGTTCGAGCGCGAGCTGGAGGACCCGACGCTGGGAGTCGCGACCTGGCAGCCCCCGGCGGAGCCGTTGCCGGCTGCCCTGGCCGCACGCGCCGCCGGGGTGCTGCGGCGGCAGCGGGAGAGGATCGAACGCGTCCGCGAAGAGCTCGACGCGATCGCGGATCAGCTGGGCGCGCTGCGACAGGTGCCGCCGCCCCACCGCGACGCCCCGGCTTACCTCGACGTTCAGGCGTGAGTTCGTCGGCGGTCGGAACGGGATCCGCCTAACGGAAACCGCGAAGCCGCCGATAGATCCTCGCGAGCAGGGATCGCTCGACGCCGCGGCCAGGGATCGGCCATAGCCCATCGACGGGAAACGGGTTCGTGTTCGATTCTGTGAGCATCGCCGCGCTGACCAGCGCGCTCGACGGCCTCTCGCTGCGACAGCGCGCCATCGCCGACAACATCGCCAACATCAACACACCGGGCTACCACGCCAAGCGGGTCGCCTTCGAGGACGCGCTGGCATCGGCCGTCTCGTCGGGCTCCGGCAGCGTGACGCCCACCGTCTCGGAGTCGCTCGAGCCGACGCGGCTCGACGGCAACAACGTCAACCTCGACACCGAGACGCTCTCGAGCATCGACACGGTCCTGCGGTACCAGTTCGCGTCCCAGGCGATCAACGGTTCGTTCTCGTCCGTGCGCACGGCGATGAGGACGTCATGACCTTCGACGCCATCGGCATCGCCGGCACGGGCCTGACCGTGCACCGCAAATGGCTGGACGCCCTCAGCGACAACATCGCCAACATCAACACCGCCGTGGCACCGGGGGACGAGGCGTTCCGCGAGCGCTACGTGCTCGTGGAGGAGGGCTCCCGGTCCCCCGGCGTGTACGTCGCGGGGACGGCGCTCGGCAACGCCGAGGGCCGGCTCGTCCATCAGCCCGATCATCCGCTGGCCGACGAGAACGGGTACGTGCGCATGCCCGACATCGACTTCGGCTCTCAGATGAGCCAGCTCATCCTGGCGCAGCGCGGGTACCAGGCGAGCGCGGGTGTGGTGGACCGCGCGCGCAGCTCGTACGAGGCGGCTCTGCAGATCGGACGCAGCTGATGGACGCCGTGTCGCGCATCGAAGGGATCGCCGCCGCCCTCGCGCCTCAGGCGGCATCCGCACCGCCGACCGCCACGGACGGATCGGGATTCGCGACCAGCATGGCCCGCGCGGTGGACGACCTGCGAGCCCTGCAGTCGCAGTCCGAGACGCTCGGCGTGGCAGCGGTCACCGGCGATCTCAATGACATCCACTCGGCGATGATCGCCTCGACGCGCGCCGCCGTCACCCTCGAACTGGTCGCCGCGGTGCGCAACAAGGGCGTGGACGCCTTCAACGAGATCATGAGGATGCAGGCCTGATGCCCCAGCCGGTCGCCCAGGCGTTCCAGCGCGTCCGGGACGTCATCGCGCGGTTCACGATCCCGCAGCGGACGTTCGCCGTCATCGGCGTCGCCGCCGTGGTGCTGGGGATCTTCGCACTGTCGAGCTGGCTGAGCAGGCCGACCTTCACTCCGCTGTTCTCAGGCCTGAGCGCCGCCGACGCGAACGCCGTCGTAGAGCAGCTGCGGTCGGCCTCGGTCCCCTACGAGCTCGCCGACGGCGGCGCGACGGTGCTCGTTCCCGAGGAGCAGGTCTACGACCAGCGCCTGGCCGCGGCCGCGGCGGGGCTTCCCAGCGAGGGCTCGGAGGGCTACTCGCTGCTGGACGACATGGGCGTGACGACATCCGAGTTCCAGCAGTCGGTCACCTACAAGCGGGCGATCGAAGGAGAGCTCGCCGCGACGATCTCGTCGCTCGACGGGGTCACGGCCGCCTCCGTGCAGCTCGCGATCCCCGAGGAGAGCGTCTTCGTGTCGGAGAAGGTGGCGCCCACCGCGTCTGTCTTCGTCGAGACGCGCAGCGGCACGACACTGTCGCCGACCCAGGTCGAGGCGATCGTCCACCTGACGTCGGCCGCGGTCAGCGGCATGGAGGCGAGCAACGTCACGGTGGTCGATCAGGCCGGTCACACCCTGTCCGCGGCAGGCCTGGACGTCGCAGGCGGCGCCGACCGTCAGGCGAGCGAGTACGAGGCCCGAGTCACCGCCAGCGTCCAGCAGATGCTCGACTCGGTCGTCGGCACCGGGAACTCCACCGTCACGGTCGTCGCCGACATCGACCGCTCGGTCAGCGAGCGCACCGACGAGACCTACACCCCTGCCGACGGCGCTCCCCCGGTGTCGGAGCAGACGCGGACAGAGACCCGCAGCGGCAGCGGAGGCGACGCGGGCGTGCTCGGGCCCGACAACATCGCCGTGCCCGATACCAGCGAGGGCTCGACCTACGAGTCGACCGAACAGACCCTCAACAACACGGTCAACAAGACGGTCGAGACCCGCACGACCCCGGCGGGCGGCATCACCCGTCAATCCGTCTCCGTCGCGGTGGACTCCGCCGCGGGCGCGGCGATCGGCGCCGCCAAGCTCACCGAGCTGATCAACGCCGCCGCCGGCATCGACGACGCCCGCGGCGATGTCGTGGCGGTCGAACTCGTGGAGTTCGGCCGGAGCGATGCCGCAACAGCCCAGGCGGCGCTCGAGGCGGCCAAGGAGGCCGCCGACGCGGAGCGCGCGGCGGCCCTGCTGCGCGCGGGACTCATCGCAGCCGGGATCGCCGTGCCCCTGATCGTCGCCGTCGTCGCGCTCGTCATCCGGGCGCGTCGCCGCTCGAGTCCTGCCGCGGAGTTCGACCGGCTGTTCGGCGAGCGCCCCGATCCGCTCGCCGTGGCCGCCGCCGCCGAGGCGGCTGCCTTGACCGCCCTGGCTCCTACCGTGCCGCTGTCGATCGACGCAGTGGAGCCCGCGCCCCCGACTCCCCTCGAGCTCGAACCCGAACCGGATCCCGAGCCCGCGCAGGTCAGTCTGCAACGCCGCCGCGCCGAGCTGGATGCCCTCACGCGTGCCGACCCGAAGCGCACGGCCGAGCTGCTGAGCGGACTCATCGACGTCGGGCACCGCGCATGAGCGCCTTGACGAGCAGGCAGACCGCGGCTGTCGTGCTGATGAACCTCGACCGCGCGCAGGCGGTGGAGGTGATGAAGCACCTGTCGGAGGCGGAGGCGGAGGCCGTCGCAGCCGAGATCATCGCGCTGCACGAGCTGGACGCCGCGACGACGGCGGGGGCGCTGGGGGCCTTCCAGCGGATCGCGGCGGGGCAGCTTCCACCGGCCCGCGGCGGACGCGATGTCGCAGCGGGGCTGCTGGAGGCCTCGCTCGGGGCCGAGCGCGCCACCGCCGTGCTCGGCCGGGCGAGCAACGGCGCGGGACCTTCGTTCGACTTCCTCAGCGACGCCGAGCCCGAGCAGCTGGCGACGCTGCTGGACGGCGAGCTGCCGCAGACGGCCGCGCTGGTCCTGGCCCATCTGCCGGTCGATCGCGCGGCGGCCGTCCTCGCCGAGCTCCCCGAGACCGTGCGGACCGACGTCGCACAGGCGATCGCGACGATGGGCACCGCGACCCAGGAGGCGATCTCGATCATCGCCGACACGCTGCGCACCCGCACCGGGGTCTTCGCCACCCGCAAGGCGCCCGAGACGCTCGGCGGCGTGGAGCCGCTCGTGGAGATCATCAACCGCTCCGACGCGGGTGTCGAGAAGGCCCTGCTGGAGAGCATCGAGGCCAGGGACAGCGCGCTCGCGGAGGACATCCGTTCGCGCATGTTCACCTTCAACGACATCGTCAAGCTCGAGGACCGCGATGCCCAACGGGTGCTCCGCGGCACCGACATCCGGGCGCTCGCTCTCGCGCTCAAAGGCGCGAACCAGGCCATCGTGGACGTCATCCGCCGCAATGTGTCGGAGCGCAACCGCGACAACCTCGACCAGGAGGCGCAGGCGCTCGGGCCCGCGCGCATGTCGCAGATCGAGGAGGCCCGCGCAGAGATCGTCCGCACGATCCGCGCGCTCGAAGCCGCCGGCGACATCACCGTGCAGCGATCCGACGAGGACGAGTATGTCTACTGACACCTTCGCACCCGCGAGCTTCCCCCGTCTGCAGGCGTCGGCCGCCGAGGCCGAGCGCGAGCGCGCACGCCTCAGAGGCTATGCCGACGGCCACGCCGAGGGGTACCGGGCCGCGGCGGCCGCGGCCGCCGAGGCGCAGGAGCGCGCCGACGCCGAGAGGGCGGCCCGGGACGCGGAGCACGCACGCGACATCGATCTCGCACTGCAGGCACTCGAGGATGCCGCACTCGCGCTGTCCCGCCGAGCGGCGGACCTGGCCGCCGCCACCCAGCACCAGGTCTTCGCGCGCGCCGTCGAGCTCGCCGAGATGATCCTGTCGGGCGAGCTGGCCAGTGCGGAAGGATCGGCGACGGCAGCGCTGCGTCGCGCGGCCGTCGCCTCCGAGGAGGACGACATCCGCGAGGTGCGCGTGCACCCCGACGACCTGCGGACCCTCGAGCGGTTGGGACGCTGCCCCGACGGCGTCGAACTCGCCGGCGATCCGTCGCTCACACGGGGAGACGCGATCGTCGTGCTCGACGACGGTCTGGTCGACGCGCGCATCAGCTCCGCGCTCGACCGCGCACGCGACGCCGTGGCGGCCGACTCATGACGCCGTGGAGCGCGGTGCTGGACGCGGCCCGGCCCGAGCGCGTGGGGCGGGTCTCTCAGGTGCAGGGTCTCGGCGTCGGTGTGCGCGGGCTCACGGGGGCAGTCGGCGACATCGTCGTGATCGGCGACGGCATCCGTGCGGAGGTGGTCGCCGCCGGCCGCGACGGGCTGCGCTGCATGCCCCTCGGCCCGACGCGCGGCCTGACCGTCGGCAGCTCGGCGCGCACGCTCGGCGCCCGGCTGCGGATCCCGGTGGGCACCGGCGTGCTCGGGCGGGTCCTGGACGGACTCGGCGAGCCGATCGACGGCAAAGGTCCGATCGAGGGGCCACGGGTGGCCCTGGACCACGAAGCCCCACCGATCATGAGCCGGGATCGCATCGCGGTGCCGCTGCCGACGGGCGTGCGCGCCATCGACACGCTCATCACCGTCGCGCGCGGACAGCGCGTGGGCCTGTTCGCCGGATCGGGCGTCGGCAAGTCTTCGCTGCTGTCGATGATCGCGCGCGGCACGGAGGCGGAGGTGAGCGTCATCGCCCTCGTCGGCGAGCGGGCGCGCGAGGTGCGCGAGTTCATCGAGGATGATCTCGGGCCGGAGGGCCTCGCCCGCTCGGTCGTCGTCGTCTCGACGTCGGACCAGCCTGCGATGGCCCGGCTGCGTGCCGCGTCGACGGCGACGCGCATCGCGGAGGGGTTCCGTGACACCGGCGCCCACGCCGTGCTCATGATGGACTCCCTGACGCGCGTCGCCATGGCGCAGCGCGAGATCGGGCTCTCCGCGGGTGAGCCGCCGGCCACTCGGGGGTACCCGCCCTCGACCTTCTCGCTGCTCGCGGGACTGCTGGAGCGTGCGGGCACCGATCGCGGCGGCTCCGTCACCGGCATCTACACGGTGCTCGTCGACGGCGACGACCACAACGAGCCGATCGCCGACGCCGTGCGCTCGATCCTCGACGGGCACATCGTGCTGGACCGCACACTGGCACATGCCGGTCACCATCCCGCGATCGACGTGCTGGCGTCGGTGTCGCGCGTGGCCGGCAAGGTCACCACCGCCGATCAGCGCCGGATGGCGGCGAGCCTGCGGGCGATCCTCGCCGCCCGGCAGGGGGCCCGCGACCTCATCGACATCGGCGCATACCAGCCGGGCGCGAATCCCCGGGTGGATGCCGCGATCTCGAACGAGGCCGCGATCTCGGCGTTCCTCACCCAGCCCCTGGACACCGTCGCCGCGGCCGATGACTCGTGGCGGCAGCTCGAGCAGCTCGCCCACTCGTTCGGAGGTGCGGCATGACGCGCGGGTTCTCCCTCTCCGGGCTGCTGCGGGTACGTGCGATCCAGGAGCGCGCGGCGGCACAGCGCCTGTCGCGTGCCGCGATCGAGGCCGCGCAGACCGCATCGCGCGAGCGCCAGCTGCGTGCGGCGCTGTCGGTCACCGGCGCGGATGCCGCGGACGTGCGGGCCCTCGCCGCCCTCGCGGCGGCCCGTGTGGCGGGCCGCTCGCTGCTGGCCGACCTCGAGTCGCTCGGCGAGCTGCAGCGGGGCGCCCTGCAGGAGGCCCGCGGCGAGCACGAGTCGGTGCGCCGCGAAGTGCGCGGACTGGAGCGTCTCGCCGACGCCCATGCCGTGCGCGAGCTCGCCCTCGAGCGCACGGCCGAGCAGCGGGAGCTGGACGAGATCGCCGCCCGTAAGCGAAGGGAGCACCGATCGTGACACTCCTCAGCCTCATCACGGGGTCGGGCGGCGCTTCCGGTGCCCCGGCCGCCCCCCGCGGGCGTGCGCCCGAGTCCGCCGCGAGCGCCCTCGTCTTCGCGGGAGCGGTCGAGGACGCCCTGGCCACGGCCGACAGCATGGAAGTCGCGTCACCGCCTCCGGACGACTGCACCACGGGCGACCTGAATCAGGATGCCGATGCGAGCGGAGATGCCCTGCCGGTGCCCGCGGCTCTGCCGCCGTCCCTCGCCGCCGCCTGCTTCCCCGAACTCGCGAGCGTTCAGGCCGCAGCCCCGGCGCCCGCGCTCAGCCTCACCCCCGACACCCCGACGGATAAACCCCCGGCCGTCACGCCCGCCGTCGCAGCCGCGGTCACCGCCTCGGAAGGCGTCCAGACCTCCGTCGACGAAGCGGTGGGCCCGGCGCCGACGCCCGGCCCTCCCGGCGGATCCGCTGCGACCGTCCCCCCGCCGAGCGCTTCCGTCGCGGGCGTCGTGCCGCCCGCGGCCGGTGCGAGGTCCACGACCTCCGACACCACGCCCGGACGGGATCCGCGCACGCTCGTCGCGGCGCAGACGCCGGCCTCCCGATCCTCCGATGCCGTCCCGGCGACCACCTCGCCCCTCCCTCGCGCGGCGCACGGCTCCGACGTCGCCGAGACCGGACGGGATGCAGCATCCGCCCTCTCCGCTGGAACGCCCGCACCCGCGCCCGCCGGAAGTCCCCTGCCCCCGACCGGTCCTGCCGTCCACCCGCTCGTCGGCACCGCACCGGCATCGACCGCAGCGGCGCCGGCGCCCATCGCGCACGGCGCGGCGCCGGCCGCGCCGCCGCTGCGACAACAGCTGACGGATCCCGTGGTCGCACTCGCCCGTGGCGCCGAGGGCGAGCACCGGCTCACGCTCACCGTCGCGCCCGAGTCGCTCGGGCCGGTGACGGTGCGTGCGCGCATCAGCGGCGGCGCGATCCACATCGAACTCCACGCCCCGTCCGACCTCGGCCGCGACGCGCTGCGTGCCGTGCTGACCGACCTCCGCCGGGACCTGGCGGCGACCGCTCCGCACGCGACGCTTGCCGTCGCCGCCCAGGACACCTCCCCCGGATCCCCGAGCTCGCCGCACTCGCAGACCTCGCACGGCGACACCGCGGCGTTCTCGCGCGGCGGGCGGCACGAGCCGCCCGCGCGACGGGCCGCCCCGGCACCTCCCGAGGCACCACCGCCCCCACCAGCCGACGGCATCGACATCTACGCCTGAACCGGAGGAACCATGACCGCCATCGCCCCCATCGCCGCCACCGGCATGCACAACGGCAGCACCGCCTCCGCGACCGAGCGCAAGACCACGCTCGACTCCGAGGTGTTCCTGAAGCTGCTGGTCACGCAGCTGTCCAACCAGGACCCGAGCTCGCCCATGAACACGAACGAGATGCTCGCCCAGACTACGCAGCTGGCATCGATGGAGCAGCTCACCGCGATCGCGGGGACCACGACCGAGAGCTTCGCGCTCGGCATGCGCCAGACCGCGGCCGCGCTCGTGGGCCGCGAGGCCCAATACATCGACGAAGCCGGTGCCACGCACACCGGCGTCGTCACGTCGGTCTCGTTCGCCGGCTCCGTCCCGCTCGTCCAGATCGGAGACGTCGCCGTGCCCCTCGACGCCGTCGCCGGAATCACGCTCCCCTCCTGACCCTCCAGAAAGGCACGATCATGCTCCGTTCCCTATACGCCGGCATCTCAGGCCTGCGCTCGCACCAGACGATGCTCGACGTCACCGGCAACAACATCGCCAACGTCAACACGACAGGATTCAAGGCGTCGGCGGCGCAGTTCCAGGACTCGCTGTCGCAGCTCATCCGCAACTCCACACTGCCGCAGCAGAACGCCGGCGGCTCCAACCCCGCACAGGTCGGTCTCGGTGTCCAGGTCGCCGGAGTCAGCACCAACTTCGCACAGGGCGCGCCGCAGGCCACCGGCGTCCCGACCGACCTCATGATCGCCGGCGACGGCTTCTTCATCGTGCGCTCCGGGGCCGAGACGCTATACACCCGCAACGGCGGCTTCTCGTTCGACACCAGCGGGCGACTCGTCACGGCCGACGGCGCACTCGTCCAGGGATGGACGGCCCAGAACGGCGTCATCACGCCGGGACAGGGGCTCGGCGACATCGTCCTGCCCGTCGGCGCGACCGTCCCGGCGACGGCCACGACCACGGCACGCGTCACCGGCAACCTGCCGTCCGAGACCGCTGTCGGCGGCCAGCTCGTCCGCGACGTCAAGGTGTACGACACCGAGGGCGGCTCCTCGATGCTGCGTCTCACCTTCACCCGCACGGCAGGCGGGTGGGATGTCGCCGACGGCGCCGGGAACACGGCATCCCTCTCCTTCACGGACGGTCGTCAGCCCGGCGCGTCCTCGCTCGTCTCGGGCGGGATCACGGTCGATCTGTCGGCGATCACCGGCTTCGCCGACGTCAGCACCGTGGCCATCACGGGCCAGAACGGCAAGCCCGCCGGTTCGCTCAGCTCGTACGCGCTGTCGGACGACGGCAGCCTCGTCGGCACGTTCACCAACGGCGAGTCGGCGGTGCTCGCCCGCATCGCCCTCGCAGGATTCCTCAACCCCGGCGGCCTGGAGAAGGCGGGCTCCTCGCAGTACCGGCCGAGCGTCAACTCGGGGCAGCCGACGATCGGAACGGCGGGGGCCGACGGCATGGGCGACATCATCAGCGGGTCGCTCGAGATGTCCAACGTCGACCTGTCGCAGGAGTTCACGAACCTGATCGTCGCGCAGCGCGGGTTCCAGGCCAATGCCCGCATCATCACCACCAGCGACGAGGTGCTCCAGGAGCTGACCAACCTCAAGCGCTGACCGCAGTCGGCATCCGGCCGCGCCTAACGGTGCGCGGCCGGATGCCGACAGTCCCCCATGACGGTCCAGGACGGGCCGTCTGGCCCCGCCGCGACGGAGCCTGAATTTCCAGGATGGAAGCCCAATGATCGTCCTCACGCGCTTGAACCGCACCCGGTTCGCCGTGAACCCTGACCTCATCGAGAGGATCCAGGCGGCGCCCGACACGACCCTCGTCATGGTGGACGGGGCCCGGTTCGTCGTCACCGAGTCGATGGACGACGTCATCGAGCACGTCGTCCGCTTCCGCGCCCGCATCCTCGCGGCCGCGACCGAGTGGCGGGAGCCGGAGGAGGCCTCCTGATGGATATCGCACTCATCCTGGGCATCGCACTGGCGTTCGGGTCCCTCTACGCCATGATCACGATGGAGGGCGCCCACGTCGAGGCGCTCCTGCATCCGGCGCCCATGATCCTCGTGTTCGGCGCGACCATCGCCATCGGCATCGCCAGCGGCACGGTGAGCGACGCCGTCTACGCGTTCAGATCCCTGCCGCGCGCGTTCAAAGGCGCCGGCGCGAGCTCGGTCGGCCCCCTCCTCGACAAGATCGTGGGGTACGCGGAGAAGGCCCGCGCCGAGGGGCTCCTCGCCCTCGAGACAGGAGTCGGCGACGAGAAGGATCCGTTCCTGCGCCAGGCGCTGCAGAACATCGCCGACGGCACCGACGCCGAGGATCTGCGGATCATCATGGAGGACCAGATCGCGTCGGTCGCCGCACGCAACCGCACCGCGGCGCGGTTCTACACCCTGATGGGCGGCTACGCGCCGACCGTCGGCATCGTCGGCACGGTCGTCTCACTCACCCACGTGCTCGAACAGCTCGACAAGCCGGACACCCTCGGTCCCCTCATCGCCGCCGCGTTCGTCGCCACCTTGTGGGGCCTGCTGTCGGCGAACTTCCTCTGGCTGCCGATCGGCGCCCGCCTGCAGCGGCTCGCCGAGCTGGAGGTCGACCGCATGACCGTCCTCATGGAGGGGATGCTCGCGGTGCAGGCCGGCAGCCCGCCGCACCTGGTGGAGGAGCGCCTGCGCGCGCTGGCCCCCGACGCGCCGAAGAAGTCCGATCGCGGCCGCAGCGACGAGCCGGCGATGGAGCAGATCCCGTGAGCGTGCGGCCGCGCCGTGGCCGCGCTGCGCCGGCGCACGGGCATGACGGCCCCGACGAGCGGTGGATGGCGTCGTACCTCGACATGATCACCGTGCTCATGTGCATGTTCATCGTGATGTTCGCGATGTCGACCGTCGACCAGGAGAAGTTCGAGGCGCTCCGGGCCTCCCTCGCGACCGGCTTCGGCGCTGAGGCCTCCGATACGAAGGACGTCTCACAGGGTGTCGTCGTCCCCGACGAGCTGCTCGACGAGGAAGGCGAAGGCTTCACCGCCGTGCAGCTCACCGAGGCCCAGACCGAGTACGACCAGCTGTCGGAGCTGCGCATCCGACTGCAGCAGGCGCTCGATGCCGCCGGCCTCGGGACGGCGGCGACCTTCACGATCGACGAGCGCGGGCTCACGGTCGGGCTCGTCAGCGGTGAGACCTTCTTCGCCACCAACAGCACCGAGCTCACAGACCAGGCACGCGCGGTGCTCGGCGCGATGGGCGGCATCCTCGCCGCGCAGCCGAACGAGATCTCCGTCGAAGGCCACGCCGACAGCCGGGCGCCCGTCGCCCCGTTCCCGACGAACTGGGAGCTGTCGGCCGGCCGTTCCACTCAGGTGCTGCGCTTCCTCGTCGAGGCGCAGGGGGTCGACGGCGCCAAGGTGCAGTCGGTCGGCTATGGCGACACCCGGCCCGTGGCCGCCGGCGCGGGCGACGCCGAGCTCGCCCAGAACCGTCGCGTCGACATCGTGATCCTGTCGGAGGCCGAGGAGGAGGTGCGTCAGCTGCTTCCCACCGTGGCGGCAGCAGCATCCCTGGGCTGACGAACCCGGTCGCAGACGGTCGCCCGGTCTGCTTACGCGCGCCGATCACCGCCCGATAGTCGCAGTCGTGGTGATCGACAGCGCGCACGTCTCCGTGCCCTCCTCTGCGCGCGCGGCGACGATGGAGGCCGAGCTCTACGACTTCGGCCGGCCCGCATCGCTGTCCCGCGAGCACGCCCGGGTGCTCGCACTGGCTTTCGAGACCTTCGCACGCCAGTGGGCCGCCCAGCTGTCGGCGCGCACCCGTGGACGGGCGCACATCTCGCTCGAGGCCGTGTCGATGCAGACGTACGACGAGTACGCCGACTCGCTGCCCGCGACCACCACCATGATCGAGTGCGCCCTGCCCGGCATCCCCGGGAGCGTCGTGATCCAGTTCCCGCTGTCAGCCGCCACCTCGTGGATCGTGCAGATGGTCGGCGGGCGCCCGACGCTCACCGACACCCCAGAGGACCGCGTGCTCACGCCGCTGGAGCAGGCTCTGGTGCGTCCCCTCGCGGACGAGGCGCTGGAGAACCTGACGCACGCGCTGAACGGCGTGATCCCCCCGCGCACCACGGTGTCCGGCATCCAGTTCAGTTCGCAGTTCGCCCAGGTGGCAGCCGCCGGGGAGCTCGTCGTCGTGGGGCGGTTCGCGCTGCGCCAGGGAGGCCGCACCGTTGCGGCGAGCGTCGTGCTCCCGGCCCCGCTGGTGCTCGACAGGCTCGAACCCCACGGCTCCACGCCGTCGGCCGCGAGCCCGGGCGTCATGCGGCGACAGGTCGAGGAGGCGCCGGTGGACCTCGTTCTGCGGCTGGCTCCGCGCACGATCCGCCCCGGCGAGGTGCTCGACCTCGCCGTCGGCGACGTCATCACGATCCCGCACGCCGTCGACCGCCCGCTCGACCTGGTCATCGGCAGCCAGCCCGTGGGCACCGCAGCCGCCGGCACCAGCGGCGCGCGGCTCGCGTGCGTCGTCACCGCCACCGTCCCAGACAACCTGCCCGCCGAGGAGCCCGCGTGACCAGCACCACCGCTTACGAGTCCGCCATCGCGGCCGCCTTCGCCGCCCGACTGCCGACGCCCGGCCCGATCACCGCCCGTGCCTCACAGGCGTCAGGCGACACCGCGGACGCGATCGTCGTCGGCTACGTCGGCGAGGCGAGCGCGGACCTGGCCGTCCAGCTCTTCGACCCCGACGCCCTCGTCGACGGTCTCGCCGAGGCGAGTCTGCCGGCACGGCTGCACGATGCACTCGACGCCGCGGCCGGCGCGCTCGGGCCCGGCATCCTCGGCGAGCCGATCATGGGCGACGCATCGGCTCTGCTGGCCCATCCCCTCACGCAGGTTTTCGACCTGCACGATGCCTCCGAGCGCATCGTCGGACGCCTGGCGGTGCGGATCACACGCACCCCTCTCCCCTCGGCCGCACCGTCGGACCGGCGGCTGCACCGCATCGCCGGCGTCGAGATGGAGCTGACCGTGGAGATCGGACACACCCGGATGGCGGTGCGCGACGTGATCGGCCTCGAGCCGGGGCGCATCGTGGAGCTCGACCGCGCGGCGGGTGCGCCGGCCGATCTCAAGCTCAACGGCCGGCTCATCGGCCACGGCGAAGTGGTCGTCGTGGATCAGGACTACGCGGTGCGCATCACCCGCATCCTCGAGAACGCCGAGGCCTGACCTGGACGATCTGCTGCTGGCCCTGCGCGTCGCCGTCTCGCTGGCGGCGGTGCTCGGGCTGTTCTGGTACCTCCACCGCCGGGTCTCGCGGCGTGGAGCCGCACGCCGGGACACCGACGCGATCACGGTGCTCGGACGCCAGGGCCTGGGCGCGAAGGCGCAGCTGGTCATCGTCCAGACCGAGGACGCCCGGTACGTGCTGGCGGTGAGCGAGCGCGGCGTGGAAGTGGTCGACAGGCTTCCGCCCAAGGAGGCGCCGGCTGTCTCGCAGAAGCCGTCGTCGACCGATGACGGAGCCTCGTTCGAGCAGGTCCTCACCACCGCCTCTGGTGCGGGCCTGGAGCAGCCGTATCCACTGCGCCAGCGCCAGCGGCAGGACCCGCTGCGCGGTTCGATCCTCTCGGCCGAGACCTGGCGGCAGACCGCCGAAGCACTGCGGCGCGCTCGATGAGGCTCCGGCTGCCGGCGCTGCGCCGACAGGCCCTGCGGTGGGCCCTGCTGCTCACCGTCGCGACCGTCGTGCTGACGCTGTCGCTGCAGACCGGCGGCGCCGCGCATGCCGCCGTCGTGGGTCCGGACGATCCCGAGCCCCCCGTCGCACCGACGGTGAGCCCGGGCGTGACGATCGACATCAACGGGATCAACGGGTCTCCCTCGACATCGATCCTGGTGCTGCTGGGCATCACGCTGCTCTCGGTCGCCCCCGCGCTGCTGCTGATGATGTCGTCGTTCACCAAGATCTTCGTGGTGCTCGCGATGACCCGCAATGCGCTGTCGCTGCCGACCATCCCACCGAACCCGGTGCTGGCGGGCCTGGCCCTCTTCCTGTCGCTGTTCATCATGTGGCCGGTCCTCGTCGAGATCAACACGCTCGCCGTGCAGCCCTACATCGACGGCACCCTCACGTTCGTGCAGGCGGTCGATGTGGCGCAGGCGCCGCTGCGGGAGTGGATGCTGCACTACACGCGCGAGGAGGACCTGGCCCTGATGACGCGCGTCGCCGGGATGCCGAACCCCGAGGATCCGCAGAGCGTGCCGATGTACACGCTCATCCCGGCGTTCATGATCTCGGAGCTGCGAGCCGCGTTCATCATCGGATTCGTCATCTTCGTGCCGTTCCTCGTGATCGACCTCGTCGTCGCCGCGGCGCTGATGTCGATGGGCATGATGATGCTGCCGCCCGTCATGATCTCGCTGCCCTTCAAGATCCTGCTGTTCATCCTCGTCGACGGCTGGGGTCTGATCGTCCGCTCGCTCCTGGAGAGCTACGGAGGCACAGGATGACCCCCGAAGCCGTCATCGACATCGGCACCGAAGGGCTGCTGCTGGCCGCGAAGCTGGCGGCGCCCGTCCTCGTGACCGCACTCGTCGTCGGCTTCGCCGTGTCGCTCCTGCAGTCGATCACCCAGGTGCAGGAGGTCACCCTCTCGTTCGTCCCCAAGATCGTGGCCGTGGGGATCGCGCTGCTCATCACCGGGAACTGGATGATCTCGGAGGCGATCGCGTTCACGAACGAGATGTTCGCCCGCATCCCCCAGCTGCTGAGCGGAGGCTGACGTGAACATCCCCGTCGACTTCGCGTGGCTCGAGGCGACGATGCTCGTGGCCGTGCGGGTGACGGCGTTCATGTTCCTCGCACCGCCGTTCTCGTACGGCGCCATCCCGCCCCGCGTGAAGGCGATGCTCGCGATCGGGATCTCGCTGTCGATGAGCGCGGCGCTCGCCCCGGGCTACGTGCCGCTGGACACGGGACCGTTCATCGGCGCCCTCGCGCTGCAGCTGATCACCGGCGCGCTGCTGGGCTTCCTCGTGATGGTGTGCTTCTCGGCGGTGCAGGCGGCGGGCGGCCTCATCGACGTCTTCGGCGGATTCCAGCTGGCGCAGGCGTTCGACCCCTTCTCGCTGGTCAACGGCGCGCAGTTCACCCGGCTGTTCCACATGACGGCGCTGACCCTGCTGTTCGCCTCGGGCGGGTACCAGCTGATCGTCGCGGGCCTCGCCCGCAGCTTCGACGCCGTGCCGGTGGACGGCGGCCTGGATCTCGTGGACCCCGCGCGCATGCTGACCTTCGCGGTGTCCCAGATGGTTCTCGCGGCCGTCCAGATCGCGGGTCCGCTCATCCTCGTGCTGTTCCTCGCCGACCTCGGCCTCGGCCTGGTGACGCGCGTCGCGCCCGCGCTCAACGCGTTCGCCATGGGCTTCCCCGTCAAGATCCTGCTGACGCTGGTGCTCGCGGGCGCGGTGTACATCGGCCTGCCCGGGATCGTGAATGCTCTGACCTCCGACGCCCTCCGCCTGCTGAAGGGGGTGCTGCCGTGAGCGACGCCGACAGCGGCGAGCGCACCGAGCGCGCGACAGAGCGCCGCCTGCGCGAGGCGCGGCGCAAGGGACGCCTGTCGCGCAGCCAGGACCTCACGGCGTGGCTGGCGATCGGCGCCGCCGCGGTCACTCTGGAGGGCGTGGTCGCCGCCGGCACGACAGCGGGCACCGAGCAGCTGCTGGCCGTCGCATCCGTCGCCGAGGCGCCGACTCCCGGATCCGCGCTGGAGACGCTGGAGCGCGGGCTCGCCTCGGTGCTTCCCACCCTCGGCCCGATGCTGGCGATCGTCGCCGCAGCGACCTTGCTGGGCGCGGTGGCGCAGGGCGGGGTGCACCTGCGCGGCCTCACCACCCGGTTCGATCAGTTCGATGTGGTCGCGGGGTTCCGGCGGCTCTTCGGCGTGCGGGCGCTGTGGGAGGGGGCGAAAGCGCTGCTGAAGACCGCGGCCATCGTCGGTGCGCTGTGGATGGTCGTCAGCGGCCTCGTCCCCGTGCTCTCCGCCAGCGGCGCGCATTCGCTCGCCTGGCTGCTGCAGATCGCCGCCGACGCGATCGCGGCGGTGCTGCAGGCAGCCATCGCCGTGGGCACCGCCCTGGCCGTCATCGACGTCTTCGTCGTCATGCGCCGCAACGCCAAGCACACGCGGATGACCAAGCGCGAGGTGCGCGACGAGACCAAGAGCAGCGAGGGCGACCCGCTCATCCGCCAGCAGCGACGATCGCGGCAGTTCGCGATGAGCCGCAATCGCATGATCGCCGCCGTGGCCGGCTCCGACGTCGTGCTGGTCAACCCGACCCACGTGGCCGTCGCCCTGCGGTACGACGTCGGAAAGGCGGCGCCGCGCGTGGTCGCGAAGGGCAGCGGCGTGGTCGCCGACCGCATCCGCGAAGAGGCGGCCGAGGCGGGCGTTCCGATGGTCCGCGACATCCCGCTGGCCCGGGCCGTCCACGCCGCCTGCGAGCTGGGCGATGAGATCCCCGAAGACCTGTACACAGCGATCGCGCACGTGCTCGTGTTCGTCGCGTCCCTGCGCGAGCGGGGGGCCGCGCGCGGCATCCATTCCCTTCCCCCACGGAGGCAGAAGTGAGAGACCTCATGCGCAAACTGGCGGTGCCGATGGGTGTCGTCGGCATCCTTCTGCTGCTCGTCGTGCCCGTGCCGGCGGGCCTGCTCGACACTCTCATCATCCTGAACATCATGTTCGCGCTGGTCATCCTGCTGACCACCATGTTCGTGAAGAAGCCCCTGGACTTCTCGGTGTTCCCCTCACTGCTGCTCGTGGCGACACTCTTCCGGCTCGGCCTGAACGTGGCCTCGACCCGCCTGGTGCTGGGCGAGGCGTACGCGGGGCAGGTCATCGAGGCATTCGGCCAGATCGCCGTGGGCGGATCGCTCATCATCGGCGCCGTCGTGTTCCTCATCCTCGTCGTCATCCAGTTCGTCGTGGTCACCAAGGGCGCCGAACGCGTGGCCGAAGTGGGGGCGAGGTTCACGCTCGATGCCATGCCCGGCAAGCAGATGGCCATCGACGCCGACCTCAACGCCGGACTGATCACCGACACCGAGGCCCGGCAGCGTCGTGCCGAAGTCGCCGCCGAGGCGGACTTCTACGGCGCGATGGACGGCGCGTCGAAGTTCGTCAAGGGCGACGCGATCGCCGGTCTCGTGATCATCATCATCAATCTCGTGGGCGGTATCGCGATCGGCATGACCGAGCACGGCATGTCGATCGACGAAGCGGTCAGCACTTACAGCCTGCTCACCATCGGAGACGGCCTGGTCACCCAGATCCCGGCGCTGCTCATGGCGGTGTCCACCGGCATGATCGTCACCCGCTCGAACGCGGAGGCCGAGATGGGCACGGCCGCATCGGCACAGCTCGGGCAGTCGCGCAACGCCCTCGCGATCGCCGGCTGCGCCGCGATCGTCATGGGGCTCATCCCCGGGATGCCCGTGCTGCCGTTCGTCGCGATCGGCGCGCTGCTGCTGCTGGCCGCGCAGCGGGTGAAGGCCGGTCAGGCGCGGGCAGCGGCAGAGGCGGAGGCGGCAGCACCGCCACCTGCCGCGACCGACCAGCCCGATGAGCTCATCGAGCAGATGCGCGTCCACGCCCTGGAGATCCTGCTGGCCCCCGACATCGTGGATCTCGTGACGGGCGGACCCGACGACCTGCTGGCCCGGGTGAAAGCGCTCCGGCGCCGCATCGCGCTCGACCTCGGCATCGTCGTCCCCCCGGTGCGCACGCGCGACAGCGTCGAGCTCGCCTCCTCGACATACGTCATCCGCATCGCCGGCGTCGAAGCGGGAAGGGGCGTCGCTCCGTCGGGGGCTGTGCTCGCGCTCGGCCAGGGGCTCGGCTCGCTTCCCGGCACCGCGACGCACGACCCGGTCTTCGGGCTGGAGGGCAAGTGGATCCCGCTGGAGATGCGCCACAGCGCCGAACTGGCGGGGGCGACCGTCATCGATCGCGGGAGCGTCATCATCACACACCTGTCGAGTGTGATCCAGACCGGCGCAGCCCGACTGCTCAGCCGAGAGGACGTGCGTCAGCTGACCGACGCGCTCAAGCGGGTCTCGCCCGCCGCCGTGGAGGAGCTCACGCCCGCGGTGCTCTCCCTCGCAGAGATCCAGCAGGTGCTGCAGGGGCTGCTCGCAGAGCGCGTGCCGATCAACGATCTCGCCCGCATCTACGAGGCGCTCGCCCTGCGCGCCAAGGTCTCGCCCGAGCCGGAAGGCCTCATCGAGGCCGCACGCGGGGCACTCGGACCAGCCGTGGCGGCGCGATTCGCCGAAGGCGGAGTCCTCCGCGTCGTCATGATCGCCCCGCTCCTGGAGCAGGCCATGCTCGAGAACCTCCGCCCGTCACCCGACGGCACGCAGATCGTCCTGGATCCCGAGCGCCTGGAGGCGGTCATCGCTTCCGTCAGGGACAGCGTCTCGGCGGCAGCCGAAGGCGGAGGCGAACCGGTCCTCGTCTGCGCCCCCGCGCTGCGTCCCGCCGTCCGGCGGATGGTCGCCGCTCAGACCGACGGGCTGCCCGTGCTCTCGTACACGGAGGCGACGGCCGCGGCCCTCACCATCGAGACAGTGGGCGTGGTCCGGGATGCCGCCGCCGCCCACTCCCCGGCGACCGACGCCATCGCGGCCCAGTAGGCTGATCCGATGCTGGTGCTGACGCGGAAAGTGGGCGAGAGCGTCCTCATCGGCGGCGAGATCGAGATCGTGCTGCTCGACATCAAGGGCGACAGTGTGCGCATCGGGGTCAAGGCTCCGCGCGAGACGCGCATCCAACGGGCTGAGATCGTCGAAGCCGTGCGCGACGAGAACTCGTCCGCCGCGAGTGCGGGTGTCGACGCCGAAAGAGCGATCCTCGACGCGGTCGTGCGCAGCCGCGGCGCGGCCCAGGACGAGCGAGGCGCCTCAGGCCAGGAGCCTACGGACGGCGGCTGATCCTCACCCGCCGGGGAGCGTCGGCGTCGAGCTCCGCCTCGTGGGCGACGGTTCCGCAGGCGTCGTCCACGCCGCGGCCGTGCCATTCGCGCTCGAGCTCGACCTCCCACCACCTCTCGCGGAGGCCGTCGACCAGACCGCGCCCCCACTCGACGATCACCACGGAGCCGTCGAAGTCGATGTCGAGGTCGTCGAGCTCGGCGGCTGAGCCGAGCCGGTACGCGTCGACGTGCACGAGCGGCGCGCCGCCCGAGAGCGACGGGTGCGTCCGCGCGAGGACGAAGGTCGGGCTCTGCACGGGCCCCCGCACATCCAGTCCCCGGCCGATGCCGCGCGTGAGAGTGGTCTTTCCGGCGCCGAGCGGGCCGGTGAGCACCACCATGTCGCCGGCGCGCAGCGTCCGCCCCAGCTCCTCCCCCAGCGCCTCCATCTCGTCCGGGGACGAGATCTCGCGCGTCCCGACGAGGCCGTCCAGTCCCTCGGCATGCGTGTCCATGGCGTGTGGAACGCTCATGTCGTCCTCGGCGTTCCCGCTCACTCGGTCACCTGCCGGCGCGCAACGCGAGGCCCGATGCGCGTCACGATCTCGTAGTTGATGGTGCCCGCGGCATCCGCCCAGTCGGTCGCCGACGGCAGCCCGAGGGTCGGATCGCCGAACAGCACCGCCTCGTCGCCGACCGCGACCGGGGCATCGCCGACATCCACGACGAACTGATCCATCGCGATGCGGCCGGCGACCGCGAAGCGGCGTCCGCCGATCACGACCGGCCCCGCGCCGGACGCCTGCCGCGGCACGCCGTCGGCGTATCCGACCGGCACGAGCGCCAGCGTCGTGTCATGGTCGGTGCGGTAGTCGTAGCCGTACGACACGCCCTTGCCCGCGGGCACGCGGCGGACGGCCGCGACGGAGCCGCGCAGCGTCATGGCCGGGCGCAGGCCCAGGTCGGCCGATGTGCGGTCCGCGAACGGCGAGAGCCCGTACAGGCCGATGCCGATGCGCACGCAGCCCAGGCGCGCCTCGGGAAGGTCGATCGCGGCGTGCGTGGCGGCGATGTGCCGCAGCGGCGGAGCGAGCCCGAGCGATGCGGCGACCGCGACGCCCTCTTCGAACGCCCGCAGCGCGGCGCGGTCGTCGTCGTCCGAAGCGTTGGAGAGGTGGCTGAACAGCGCGACCACGCGCACCCGGCCGATGCGCTCGAGCCGCGCCGCCTCGGCGAACACGACACGGTAGTCGTCGGGGGCGATGCCGTTACGCGACAGCCCCGTCTCCAGCTTGAGGTGCAGCGCCACCGGACGATCCGCGGATGCCGCCGCAGCCGCCTTCTGCAGCTGGTCGAGGCTCGAGATGCCGAGCTCGATGCCGTGCGCGGCCGCCTCCGAGAAGTCCGCACCCGGCGCGTGCAGCCACGCCACGATCGGCGCGTCGATGCCCGCGCGCCGCAGCGCCAGCGCCTCGGTGATGTCGCTCACCCCGAGGCGGGTCGCGCCGCCCGCGAGAGCTGCGACCGCCGAGCGCACCGCGCCGTGGCCGTACCCGTCGGCCTTGACGACGGCGATGATCTCGGAGCCGGTCAGCCGCCGCAGGTGGCGCACGTTGTCTTCGATGGCTCCGACGTCGACGGTCGCCTCGCGCAGCGTTCCGGCGGGCAGGTGGCTCATGCGGACTCCTCCTGGGGATGCGGGGCGACGGACTCGGCGACGACGTACGCGGTCGCCAGGCCGGCGTCGTGCGACATCGACAGGTGCACGGCGGTGATGCCGCGCGCGGCGACCACGGCGGCGGTGGAGCCGGTGAGCGAGAACAGCGGGCGCCCGGAGGGCTCCGACGCGATCTCGATCTCGGTCCAGTGCAGCCCGTCCGATCCGCCGAGGGCCTTGATCAGCGCCTCTTTGGCGGCGTAGCGGGCCGCCAGCGAGTGGGGCTTGAGCAGCCGCTCACGCTCCGAGAACAGCCGCTCGAGCAGCCGCGGCGTGCGCGAGATGGTGCGCTCGAACCGCGGGATGTCGACGAGGTCGACGCCGATTCCGACGATCACGTGCACCTCCTGCCGCGCCGGTGCGCGGCATCCGCCACCCTATCGCGGCCCCGCACCCAGGCTCTTCTCGTCGCCTCGGAGCTTCCACCCCACGGTTCACTTGCGCTGTTCGTACGCCCGAACGGCCATTCTGCGTACGTTCAGCGCAAGTGAACATGTTCGGGGTGGCCCCGGGCAGCGAGGAACGACGGGATGCCGGCGGCCGAGGCCGCCGGCGGTCACTCGACCGTGACGGACTTCGCGAGGTTGCGCGGCTGGTCGACGTCGAGGCCCTTGGCGGTGGCGAGGCCCATCGCGAAGATGTGCAGCGGCACGACGGCCAGCAGCGGCTCGAAGAACGGATCCGCGAGCGGGATGCGCAGCACCTCGTCGGCCTTCGGCAGCACCGCGGCGTCCCCCTCTTCGGCGATCGCGATCACGCGCGCGCCGCGGGCGCGGATCTCTTCGATGTTGGAGACGACCTTCTTGTGCATCTCTGCCGACTTGCGCGGCGACGGCACCACGACGAACACCGGCTGACCGGGCTCGATGAGGGCGATCGGGCCGTGTTTGAGCTCACCGGCGGCGAAGCCCTCGGCGTGGATGTAGGCGAGCTCCTTGAGCTTGAGCGCGCCTTCGAGGGCGATCGGGTAGCCGACGTGGCGGCCGAGGAACAGCACCGAGCGGGTGTCGGCCATCCACCCCGCGAACTGCTCGATCCGCGCCTGCTCGTTGTCGAGGATGCGCTGGATCTTGGCCGGGACGGCCTCCAGTTCTCGCACGTGCTCTTCGGCGTCCGCCGCCGAAACGACGCCCCGGACGCGCCCGATGTGCAGGCCCATCAGGTACAGCGCGGTGATCTGCGCGACGAACGCCTTGGTGGACGCGACGGCGACCTCAGGCCCGGCGTGGGTGTAGACGATCGCGTCGGACTCGCGCGGGATGGTGGCGCCCTGCGTGTTGCAGACCGACAGCGTCTTGGCCCCGTGCTCGCGGGCGTACTTGACCGCCATGAGCGTGTCCATGGTCTCGCCGGACTGGCTGATCGAGACGACGAGGGTGTCGGGGCCGATCACCGGGTCGCGGTAGCGGAACTCGTGGGCGAGCTCCACGTCGACGGGGATGCGGGTCCACTGCTCGATCGCGTACTTGCCGACCTGGCCGGCGTAGGCGGCGGTGCCGCACGCGATGACGATGATGCGCGAGATGCCGGTGAACAGGTCGTCGAGGCCGTCGAGCTCGGGGATCACGACCTGGCCGTCGTGGATGCGGCCGCGCAGCGTGTTGGCGACGGCCTCGGGCTCCTCGGAGACCTCCTTCGCCATGAACGACGACCAGCCGCCCTTCTCGGCGGCAGCGGCATCCCACGTCACCTCGAAAGGCTCCACCTCGACCGCGCCGCCGGCGAAGTCGGTGACCTCGACGCCCTCGGGGGTGATCGCGACGATCTGGTCCTGACCGATCGCCAGCGCCTGACGGGTGTGTTCGACGAACGCCGCGACATCGGAGCCGAGGAAGTTCTCGCCCTCGCCCAGTCCGATCACCAGCGGCGAGTTGCGGCGCGCGCCGACGACGAGGCCGGGCTGCTCCTGGTGCAGGGCGAGAAGTGTGAAGGCGCCCTCCAGACGCGGGGCGACGGCGCGGAACGCGGCGACCAGGTCGCCGGTGCGGCGGTACTCGCGGCCGAGCAGGACGGCGGCGACCTCGGTATCGGTCTCGCTGCGGAACGTGTAGCCCTCAGACAGCAGCTCGGTCTTCAGCTCGCTGAAGTTCTCGATGATGCCGTTGTGGATGACGGCCAGCCTGTCGTCGTCGGCGAGGTGCGGGTGCGCGTTCCCGTCGGTCGGGCCGCCGTGGGTCGCCCACCGCGTGTGTCCGATGCCGGTCGTGCCGTCGGCCAGCGGCCGGGCGGCGAGGTCGTCGCGCAGCACCTGCAGCTTGCCCGCGCGCTTGCGCAGGCCCAGGTCGCCCTCTGCGTCGATCACGGCGATGCCCGCGGAGTCGTACCCGCGGTACTCGAGGCGCGAGAGCCCCGCGATCAGCACATCCTGGCTCTGGCGAGGGCCCACGTATCCGACGATTCCACACATGCCGTCCATGGTAGGCGGGCGGTTTTGCGCGGTTCCCTTACGAATACAGGATGCCGGACGACATGCGTCACAGCTTGCGCAGCAGCACCGTCTCGACCTTGTGGTCGACGGCCTTCTGCAGCACGAGGTTGGCGCGGTGACGCGTCGGAAGCACGTTCTCCTCGAGGTTGGGGAGGTTGATCGTGTTCCAGAAGCCGAGCGCCCGCTCGACGGCCTCCTCGTCCGACAGCTGCGCGAACACGTTGAAGAACGAGTTCGGGTTGCTGAACGCGGCGCGGCGCAGGGCGAGGAACCGGTCGACGTACCACTGGGCGATGTGCGAGGCATCCGCATCGACGTAGATCGAGAAGTCGAACAGATCGCTCACCGCGACGTCGTTGGGCGACGGCGGCGGCTGCAGCACGTTGAGACCCTCGACGATGACGATGTCGGGGCGGCGCACCGTCACCACCGCGTCGGGCACGATGTCGTACCGCATGTGCGAGTAGAACGGCGCCCGCACCTCGGGGGCACCGCTCTTGACCTCGGTGAGGAACGACACCAGCGCGCGGCGGTCGTACGACTCGGGGAAGCCCTTGCGCTCCATGAGTCCGCGGCGCTCGAGCTCTGCGTTCGGGTACAGGAACCCGTCGGTCGTGACGAGCTCGACCCGCGGGGTCCCCGGCCAGCGCGACGTCAGCTCGCGCAGCAGGCGGGCGATCGTCGACTTGCCGACGGCCACCGAGCCCGCGACGCCGACGATGAAGGGCGTCGTCGAGTCGCTCTCGCCGAGGAACGCCGACTCCTCCGCCCCGAGGCGCTTGGTGGATTCGGCGTACAGCGACAGCAGGCGCGAGAGGGGCACGTAGACCTGCGCGACCTCGTCCATGTCGAGCCGGTCGCCGAGGCCCCGGATCTGCACGATCTCGGTCTCGGTCAGCGGCTGCGCGATGCCGGACGCCAATCGCGCCCAGTCGGCGCGGTCGATCTCGCGGTACAGCGACAGGGCGGGGGCGGGGGCGGCGGCGGTCGGCTCGGTGTGAGGTGAGCTGAGCGACACAGCGGCTTCGTCGGCGGACATCGCGCCCATCGTAACCGCACAGCCCGGATCCGCAGGTCGCGGGCGGGATGACGAATGCCTCGACCCGGCCGCACGGGCCGGGTCGAGGCCGGGCCCGCGCGCCCGTGGCTCCGCGCAGCCCGCCGGCGCTGTGCGGACGGGGCGTGGAGGCCGCTCGATCCCGCCGGCGGCGTCACCGCCGGTCGCGCTGATCCAGCTCGTGCTCGGCCTCGTGGCCGGGGGCGAGCCCTGCGATCTCGGCAGCCGCGACGACCGCGATCTCGGAGGTGAGCGCCTGCTCCATGGCCGCCTCGTAGCGGCTGCGGCGTCGCTTGAGCCACAGGCCGCCGATGATGAGCACCGCCAGAACGGCGTACGCGGTGGCCGCGAACGGGTGGAGGAACAGCGATCCCACGTTGCCCTGGCTCTGCTGGAGGGCCTTGCGCAGATACTCCTCCCCCATCGGCCCGAGGATCATGCCGACCACGAGCGGCGCGACCGGATAGCCGTAGCGGCGCATGAAGAAGCCGAGCACACCGATCACGAGCAGGATGAACACGTCGACGGTCTGGAAGTTGACCGCGTACGCGCCGAGCGCGGCGAACGTCATGATGCCCGCGTACAGGTACGGGCGCGGGATCCGCAGCACCTTCGCCCACATGCCGACGAGCGGCAGGTTCAGCACGATGAGCATCACGTTGCCGATGTAGAGACTGGCGATGAGCGCCCACACCAGCTCGGGCTGGCTCTCGAACAGGCGCGGGCCCGGCTGGATGCCGTACGACTGGAAGGCCGTCAGGATGATCGCGGCGGTCGCCGTCGTCGGCAGGCCGAGGGTCAGCAGCGGAACGAGCACGCCCGCCGCCGCGGCGTTGTTGGCCGACTCGGGACCGGCGACGCCCTCGATGGCGCCGTGGCCGAACTCCTTCTTGTGCTTCGAGAGCTTCTTCTCGGCCGCGTACGACAGGAACGTCGCGACGTCGGCGCCGCCGGCGGGGATCGTGCCGATCGGGAAGCCGATGGCCGTGCCGCGCAGCCAGGGCGCCCACGAGCGCTTCCAGTCCTCGCGCTTCATCGAGTGCCGCCATGACCCGCCGACCGGCGTCACCGGGATCGAGCCGTGACGCAGGCGTGCTGCGACGTACAGCGTCTCGCCGACGGCGAAGAGGCCGACTGCCACGAGCACGACGTCGATGCCGTCGGCCAGGGGCAGCAGCCCGAGCGTGTACCGCGCCTGCCCCGACAGCAGATCGGTGCCGATGAGGCCGATGAACAGGCCGATGCCGAGCGACGACATGCCCCGCGCCACCGACGAGCCGAGCAGCGCGCCCACGGTGATGAAGGCGACCACGATGAGCGCCACGTAGTCGGCGGGGCCGAGGCTGACGGCGAACTTCGCGAGCACCGGGGCGAGCAGCGTCAGGCCGATCGTGGCGATGGTGCCGGCGATGAACGAGCCGATCGCGGCGGTCGCGAGCGCCGTGGCGGCCCGTCCCATCCGTGCCATCTTGTTGCCCTCGATGGCCGTGATGATGGATGCCGACTCCCCTGGCGTGTTCAGCAGGATCGAGGTCGTCGAGCCGCCGTACATGCCGCCGTAGTAGATGCCGGCGAATGTGATGAGCGCGGCCGTCGGGTCGAGCGTGTAGGTGAGGGGCAGCAGCAGCGCCACCGTCATGGCGGGGCCGATGCCGGGGAGCACGCCGACGGCGGTGCCGACGAGCACGCCGAGGAAGGCGAAGAGGAGGTACTGCGGCTGGAACGCCGTCGCGAACCCCTCGAGCAGGAGTGAGATGTTGTCCATGGGTGGTCCGTCAGATGAGGGGGCCGAGCCAGCCGAGCACGGGTCCGAGGGGCAGCGAGAGCCCGAGCAGCTCGCCGAAGAGGATCTGCACGATGACGCCGATCACGAGGCCGACGACGAAGCCGAGCCACCAGCGCCTGTTGCCCAGCGCCCACGCGACGCCGCCGAACAGCAGGGCTGCGGCGAGCGCCCAGCCGATGTATTCGAGCAGCAGCAGATGCGCCATGACGAGCGCGAGGATGATGGCGATCGTGCGCCAGTCGGTGCGGGCGTCCGGGTCGGTGTCCTCGGACTCCTCGGGGGTGCCGAGGTGTCCGCGGAACACGCCGATCAGCACGGCCACGCCGGCGGCCAGCAGGATCACCGACACGAAGATCGGGAACACGGTCGGCCCGACACGGGCGCCCGCGGGCACCCGGATCAGGAACGCGCCGACGAGTGCGAAGACGCCGAGGCCGATGACGAGCAGGGCGAAGACGAGCTCCCCCGTGCGGCGACGGGTCGCGCGCGGCGGAGCAACCGCGAGCGACGGCTTGGTGATGGGGGGCGGGCCCCCTTCCGGACCGGAAGGGAGCCCACCGGGGGTGGGGGTCGTCATTCCACGAGCCCGATGCTCTGCAGCGTGTCGCCGACCGAGCTGACGTTCTCGGTGAGGAACGCGTCGAAGTCGTCACCCACGAGGAACGCGTCGGACCAGCCGTTGTCTTCGAGCGTCGTCTGCCACTGCCCGCTGTCGTGCATCTCGGTCACGAGATCCGCGAGCGCCTGCGCCTCGGCATCCGAGATCCCGCCGGGGGCGAGCACGCCGCGCCAGTTCGTGAGCACGACGTCGTACCCCTCGTCGGTGAGGGTCGGCACCTCCGGCAGCAGCGCGGCCGGCTCCTCCGAGCTCACGCCCAGGGCGCGCATCGAGCCGTCCTCGACGAACTCGGCGAACTCGCCGACGCCCGAGATGCCGGCGTTCGCGTTGCCGCCGAGCAGCATCGTGACCGCTTCGCCGCCGCCTGCGTTGGGCACGTAGTTGAGCTTCTCGATGATCTCGTCCGAGTCGAGGCCCGCCTCGGTCAGCAGCAGCCCTGCCAGGATGTGGTCCGCACCGCCCGCCGAGCCGCCGGTCACGACGACCGACTGCCCGTCCTCGGCGATCGCGTCGACGAGGTCTTCGAGGGTCTTGTACGGCGAGTCCTTCGGGACCACGACGACCAGCGGCTCCTCGGTGAGCCGCGCGATGGGCGTCGTGTCTTCGATGCGGGTCGCCGAGCCGTTCGTCTCGATCGCTCCGACCATGACGAGGCCGGTGACGATCAGCGAGTACGGGTCCTTCTCGTTGGCGAACGACGCCAGGCCGACGGTTCCGCCGGCGCCGCCGACGTTGGTGACGGGCGCCGCCGAGACGAGGTCCTCGCCGGTGAGCACCGCGCTCATGGCGCGACCGGTCTGGTCCCAGCCGCCGCCCGGATCGGCCGGCACCAGGATGCCGACCTCGTCGACGGCGGCGGCCGCCTTGTCGTCTCCGCCGTCGCCTGCCGCTGCCCCTCCGTTACCGGACGACGTGCAGCCGGCGAGCGCCAGGGCGCCGGCGGCGATGATCGCGGGGATCGCGAATCTGCGCATTCCACTCCTCCTCGAGTGCGTGCGGGGCGACATCGCCCCGTGCTGTGTGGTTCCCGACGCTAGGCATCCGCCCGGGTCGGCGACGGGTTGCGTAACTAATGCGCGACTTCCGTAACTATTGGTCGCGGGCGGGGGATGCCGCGGCCCGTCGCCGACCGGACAGCCGATTTACACTTGCCTGCGTGACGCCGATGTCGCTCAAGGTGCAACTCCTGCTGCTGCAGGCCGTGATCGTGTGCCTGGCGACCCTTGTCACCGGCGTGATCGCCGCGACGCTGCAGGAGCGCGCGATCCGCACCTCGTACCAGGACCGCATGGTCGCCGTGGCGCAGTCCGTCGCCCGCCAGGAGGTCATCCTCGAGGCCTTCGACGACCCCGAGCCGTCGCGCGTCATCCAGCCGCTCGCGGAGCTCATCCGCCGCGCATCCGACATCACGTACGTGGTCGTGACGGACGCCGAGGGCATCCGCTTCTCGCATCCCGATCCGGACCGCATCGGCGAGCAGGTCTCGACCGATCCGTCGGTGCCGCTCTCGGGCGAGACCTTCATCGGCACCCAGGAGGGCACCCTCGGCGTCTCGTGGCGGGTGAAGGTGCCGATCTTCGACCCGGGCGACGGCGACGTCATGGGAACCGTCTCTGTCGGCATCCTGGAATCCGAGATCAGCGAGCAGTTCCTGTCGCAGGTGCCGTGGCTGCTGGTCGCGATGGGCACCTCAGCCGTGATCGGCGTGTTCGGCGCCGCATGGGTGACGTCGGTCATCCGCAAGCGGATCTTCCGCCTCGAGCCCGGCGAGATCGCCTCGCTCGTCGAGCAGCGCGAGACCGTCCTGCATCGCATCGGCGAGGGCATCATCACCGTCGACGAGCACGGCGTCATCACCATCGCGAACGACGCGGCTGCTCGGCTGCTCGGCGACGACGACCTGGTCGGACGCCCAGCGGTCGAAGCGCTGGAGCCCGCGGTCGCCGACGTGCTGCGTCGCGGCGAACCGGACGGCGCGCTCGTGCTCGTGGGCGAGCGCGTCCTCATCGCGCGGAGCACCGGCACGGTCGTGGACGACGAGCCCACTGCGGCGACGCTCCTGCTGCGCGATCACACGGAGCTGCACCAGGCGCTGCGCGAGATGGACGGGGCCCAGTCGCTCACCGACGGCCTGCGCGCCCAGGCCCACGAGTTCGCCAACACGATGCATGTGCTGTCGGGGCTGCTCGAACTCGGCCTGGTCGACGATGCGCGCGAGTTCATCGCCGGATCGACGCCCGGCGGCGCGATGGGCGACGGCGAGACGCGGCCGATCCTCGGGCAGTTCGAGCTGTCGGCGCTGCTCGCCGTCAAGACGGCGCAGGCGCGGGAGCTCGGCATCGTGCTCGACGTGCGCCGCGACCCCGGCGATGCCGATGCGGACGCCCCGCGCCTGACCGACGACCTCGGCCACGACCTCGTCACGATCGTCGGCAATCTGGTCGACAACGCGGTCGAGGCGTGCGCGATGGGCGACCTGGTCGAGGTCGCCGCGCGCATCGACGGCGACGCCCTCGTGGTGATGGTCGACGACAGCGGCCCCGGCGTGCCCGAGCCCCAGCGCACGGGCATCTTCGTCGAGGGCGTGAGCTCGAAGGCTCCGGCCGGCGCGCGCGGGCCGCACCGGCGCGGGATCGGCCTCGCGCTCGTGCGCCGCATCGTGCGCCGCCGCCGCGGAGCGGTCGAGGTGGCCGACTCGCCCCTCGGCGGTGCGAGGTTCCTGGTGCGGCTGCCGGTCGAATCGGCGCCCGCCCCCCGAGCATCCGAGACGGTGCCGGCGTGAACGCCGCGCTGCGCGTGGTCGTCGTCGACGACGAGCCGGCCGTCGCCCGCCTGCACACGAGGTTCGTCGGCACCTACGCGGGCTGCGAGGTCGTCGCCGTCGCCGGCACCGGCCCCGAGGCGATCGCCACGGTGCAGGAGCTGGAGCCCGATCTCGTGCTGCTCGACCTGCACCTCCCCGGCTGCTCGGGACTCGACGTGCTGCGTGCGGTGCGCGCGGCACGCGGCCCGCAGCCGGAGTTCATCGCCGTGACGGCCGCCCGTGACTTCGACAGCGTGCGTGCAGCCCGACTGGCGGGCGTGCGGCACTACCTGGTGAAGCCGTTCTCAGCGGGCGACCTCTATGCCCGCATCGACGACGTGGTGCGCGAGGTGACGGCTGCCAAGGCGGCCGGCCCAGCACTCGACCAGGACGACATCGACTCCCTCATCGGCGGAGCGGCTTCCGCGTCCGTGCTGCCCAAGGGGCTGAGCGCCGAGACGCTCGACGCCGTGCGGCGCGCCCTGGCGGCGGCGCCCTGGTCGTCGGCATCCGACATCGCCGCAGCCGTGGGCATCTCGCGGGTGACCAGCCGCCGCTACCTCGAGCACCTCGCGCACACGGGCGCCGCCGCGCGGCGGCTCGACTACGCCACCGCGGGCCGGCCGAGCACGCTCTACGCCGTCCGCTGAGGCTCGCCGGGCGCGAAGTGGCGGGTCGCAACCGCGGCCCGATTCGCACGCGTCCGCCGCCCTGCCACCACGTCACGGAATCATCACGGGCGTTGACACGATTGCGTTTTGTATACAGAATACTGACGGACAGAGTCGTTCTCGCACCGAAAGAGGTAGCCCGATGTCGCGCCCGAAGTCAGTCACCAAGATCGTCATGGTCACCGGAGCCGCCGCCGCGCTCTCGCTGACCCTCGGCGCCTGCAGCGGAGGCGCCGCCTCCCACGATGAGAACACCGTGGTGTGGTCGACGTGGGGCACCGCCGACGAGCTCAAGCGCTACGACGAGTTCAACAAGGCGTTCATGGAGCGCCACCCCGACATCACGGTCAAGATGCAGCCCGTCGCCGGCTACGGCCAGTACCACCCCAAGCTGCTCGCGCAGCTCGCCAGCAACACCGCCCCGGACGTCTTCTACGTCGGCGACGACAAGATCGGACAGTTCGTCGACTCCGGTCGTCTCATGCCGCTCAAGGACCTCATGGAGTCCGACGCGAGCCAGACCAAGCCCGACGACTTCTTCCCCGGCCTGTTCGGCGCGGCCGAGAAGGACGGCGAGTACTACGGCGCCCCGAACGACTCCAACCCCGACGTGCTCTGGTACGACAAGAAGACCCTGGCCGCCGCCGGCATCACCGAGGACCCCGCCACGCTCGCCGAGAGCGACCAGTGGACGACCGAGAAGTTCCTCGAGATGAACGACAAGCTCGCCGATGCCGGCATCGGCGGCACCATGTTCTGGAACTACTGGGCCACCCACTGGAGCTGGCTGTCGTCGCAGGGCGCTCCGGCCCCCTACGACGAGTCGGGCGCCTTCGTCGCGAACGAGGACGACCAGTCGGTCGCCGACGTCGAGACCCTCGGCCAGTACTTCCAGGACGGCAAGTTCATCGTCGCCGACACCCTCCCCGACGGCGCCGGCAGCGACAGCCTGTTCGTCACGGGCAAGGCCGGCTTCTACGTGCAGGGCCGCTACACGATCAGCACCGTCAAGGATGCCGGCACCGCCGACGACGTCGACATCGTGCGCTGGCCGACGCCCGACGGCAAGGCCGCGCCCACGGGCGTCGCCGTGTCGTACCTCGCCATCAACAAGGCGACCAAGTCGAAGGATGCCGCGTTCCTGTTCTGGACGGAGTTCCTGAGCGCCGAGGGCCAGATCGCCCGCCTCGGCGGCGACGGCAACGCCGTGCCCTCGATCAAGGGCGCCGACGAGGTCGTGCTGAAGGACGGCTACCCCGCCCACGCGCAGACGATGCTCGACATGCGCGACATCGGCTTCGTGAACTACGCCGCCGAGTCCCGCGTCCCGGGCCTGCCGACCGACATCGCGGACCTGTTCCTCAAGCTCTACGAGGGCAAGGCCGACGCGCAGACCACATTGGACGACGTCGCCGACCTGGTCGACGAGAAGTCGGCGAAGTAACCATGACGTACATCGAAGGGGCGGTCGGCGAGGCGGCCGCCCCTTCGGGGACGCTCCCCGAAGCGCCCCTGCGCACCGAGTCGGCCTGGCGCCGGCGCGACCGGCGCTGGGGTTATCTGTTCGTCGGCCCGCAGCTCATCGGCATGGCGGTCTTCGTCGTGCTGCCGTTCGCGGCGAGCCTCGCGCTCGCGTTCACCAAGTGGGACGGCCTGTCCGACCTGGAATGGGTGGGATTCGAGAACTTCTCGTCGCAGTTCCAGGACGGCCTGCTCTGGCGATCGATCATCAACACGCTGCTGATCGCGATCATCACGGTGCCCATCGGCCTCGGGCTCGCGGTGATCATCGCCGTCGCCCTCGAGAAGCTCAAGACCCGCACCCTCTACCTCGTGCTGTTCTTCGCGCCCGTCGTGACCTCGACGGTCGCCGTCGCGATGATCTGGCAGCAGATGTTCCGCGCCGACGGCGTCATGTCCGCGACCATCTCGAAGATCTTCGGTATCGCTCCCCCGGACTGGCTGGGCGACCCCCGCCTGGCACTGATCGCCGTGTGCATCGTCACGATCTGGTCCTCGCTCGGACTCAACGTCGTGATCTTCCTCGCGGGCCTGCAGAACATCTCGCCGTCGGTCATCGAGGCGGCGCGCATCGACGGCGCAGGCGCCTGGCGGATCTTCTGGAGCATCCGCCTGCCGCTGCTGTCGCCGATCGTCTTCTTCTCCAGCGTCGTGGCGTTCATCTCGTCGCTGCAGACCTTCGACACCGTGTACGTCCTCGTCGCCAACGGCGGCCCCGACAACGCGACCCGCACGATCGTCTACCACATCTACGACCTGGGCTTCGGGCGCTTCGAGTTCGGCCCGTCGAGCGCCGCCTCGATCATCCTGCTGATCCTGACGCTCATCATCACGGCCATCCAGTTCGGCGCCCAGAAGAAGTTCGTCCACTACGAGGAGGACGCGGCGTGAGCTCCATGACCCGTCTCAGCGACGGCACGCAGACCCCGGTCACCGACTCCACGGTGGCGATCGTCGCGCCCGGCCGCCTCCAGCGCAGCGCCCCCGTGCGCGACCGCGCCAAGCGCCGCATCAACTCCACCCTGCTGCATGTGCTGCTGATCATCGGCGGCATCGTCATGGTGTTCCCGTTCGTGTGGATGCTGCTGACCTCGTTCAAGACGCTGCCGCAGCTGCTGACCGACCCGCTGGCGTTCCTGCCCGATCCGTGGACGTTCGACAACTACACCGAGGCGTGGAACGCGGTGCCGTTCGGCCAGGCGTACCTCAACAGCATCTACATCGCCGTGCTCGTCGTGATCGGCACGCTCATCACGGCGTCGATGGCCGGCTACGCGTTCGCGCGCATCCCGTTCCGCGGCAGCAAGGTCATCTTCATCGTGTTCCTGGCGACGCAGATGATCCCCGCCCAGGTGACCCTCATCCCGTTCTACCTGCTGATGTCGCAGCTCGGCTGGGTGGACTCCCACCTGTCGCTCATCGTGCCGGGGCTGCTGGCGAACCCGTTCGCCGTGTTCCTCATGCGCCAGTTCGTGCTGTCGCTGCCGAAGGAGCTCGAAGAGGCCGCGATCGTCGACGGGGCCGGCCGCTGGCGCATCTTCTGGAGCGTCATCCTGCCCAACCTCAAGCCTGGTCTCGCCGCGCTCAGCATCATCGTGTCGCTCGGTGTCTGGAACGCGTTCCTGTTCCCGCTCGTGCTGCTGAACACGCCCGACCTGTTCACGGTGCCGCTGCTCCTGACGTCGTTCCAGGGCCAGTTCGGCTCGGTCAACTACGGTCTCGTGATGGCGGCATCCGCGATCTCGACGGTGCCGATGCTGATCGTGTTCGTGATCGGCCAGCGCCGCATCCTCAACAGCATGGCCGCATCCGGACTCGGAGGACGATGATGACCCTGACGACCTCCCCCGAGGCCCTCGCCGCCCTCGCCGGCCGGCACCTGGACCTGGAGCGTGCGCCGTTCACGCTGCCCTCCTCGCGGATCATCGTGTTCCGCGAGGGCGAGGGCGTGCGCGTGCACACGTCCGAGTACGAGCGCCGGCTCGACCAGTGCCGCGTCCTGGACCTCTTGACGGTGAGGGATGCCGCCTCCCGCGCACTTCCGATCACCGCGGTGCTCCCCGACCGGGTGGTGTTCGGCGACGACGCGGCGACGCTCGTGTTCGCTGGCGCCGAGGCGCTGTCGCTGGACGCGGCAGCGACGGGACTGTCGGCGGAGTGGACGACGCCTGATGGGCAGACGCGGCTCGCCCCGCTGGCCGCCGCCGTGCGCATCGACGTCGCGCCGGACCGGACCGTGCAGGTGGCGGCATCCACCCGCCATGACGACGATGCCGACGCGAGCCGCGCGCTGTGGCACGAGTGGTTCGCGCGATGCCCGGTCGTCCGCGACGACCTGCAGGAGATGGCGGCGTTCTGCTGGTGGGTGCTCGGGGCCAACGTGGTGTCGCTGCCGCGCCTGCGCGAGCAGCTGGGCGAGGTCCACGCCGTCGTGCCGTCGAAGATCGGGTACGTCGGCCTCTGGCAGTGGGACGCGTACTTCATCGCCGCGGGCCTGCGCCACGGTGCGCCGGAGCTCGCACGCGAGCAGCTGGACCTGGCGTTCGGCTTTCCGTCGGCCGACGGACAGCTGCCCGACGTCGTGCACGAGGAGGGCGTGCTCGCCACGAGCGACGACCTGCCGCAGGCCGACCGCGATCGTCTGCGGCGCGCGGGGTCGCAGATCGCCGACCCGAACGCGCCGGTGCCGCTCACCAAGCCGCCGCTGGCGGCCTGGGCGCTGCGCCGCGTGCTCGAGGCGCTCCCCCGCACGCCCGAGACCGAGGCATGGGCGCGGCGGCACCTCGAGACGATCCGGCGGTCGCAGGACTGGTGGTTCGCTGTGTCGGACCTCGACGGCGACGGCATGCCCGAGTACGGGCATGCCTATTCGTCCGGCCTCGACGACAGCCCGATCTTCGACGGCCCGCTCCCGACCACCGCGCCCGACCTGGGCGCGTACCTGGTGCGACAGGACCTGGAGCTCGCGCAGTTCGCCGAGGAGTTCGGCGACGCCGACCCGCAGCCCCACCGCGAGCGCGCCGAGCGCACGCTCGCGAAGCTCATGGAGCTATGGGATGCCGAGGCCGGCGTGTTCACGGCGCGCGCCGCCGGCGAACGCGTCGGCACGGACGCCATCGTGGGCCTCATGCCGCTGCTCACCGGGCGGCTTCCCGGCGGCGTGCGCGACACGCTCGTCGCCGCCCTGGACGACCCCGCGCGCTACGGCACGCCGTGGGGGCTGCCCACCGTGGCCGCGGGGGATCCGGACTTCTCGCCCGAGCGCATGTGGCGCGGTCCGGTCTGGGTCAACACCAACGCGCTCGTCGCCGACGGGCTCGCCGTCTCGGGGCTGCCCGACCGCGCCCGTGAGCTGGCCGAGCGCACGCTCGAGCTCGTCATCCACGGCGGCGGACCGCAAGAGTACTTCCACCCGTACACGGGCGAGAAGGCCGGCACGGCGACGACCGCGTTCGGGTGGTCCGCCGCGCTGTTCATCGACCTCGCGGTGCGACTGTCGGTCTGACCCGTGCGAAGAAAGGGGATGCCTCACCCGGTGAGGCATCCCCTTTCGGGTTCGTGCGGGTCAGTCCGTGAAGTACGAGCTCGACGCGTTGTCGATGATGCGCTGCATGCCGTTGATCCAGTTGACCCGGAGCGCCTCGACGGCACCGGGCACGTCGCCGTCGACGAGACGGCGGGCGATCTCGGCGTGCTCGGCGGCAACCCGCTCAATCATCACGTCGCTCGGCACGAGCATCGACTCGTAGCGGTGGAAGGCGCCGCGGACGCTCTCGATGAGCGCGAGCAGGCGCCGGTTGGTGCAGCCCGACAGCATGACGGCATGCCACTCGTCGTCCTTGGTGATGACGAGCGCGTGCTCGACGACCTCCTGGTCGAATTCCGCGGCCAGCTCCGACAGCCGGGCGCCGAGCGCAGCCACCTGGTCGGGCGGGGTCAGTTCGAGGGCCAGGCCCTCCAGGGCTGCCATGATCGGCGCGAGCTCCTGGAACTCTCGCTTGCTGAGCGGTACGAACCGGAAGCCCTTGCCGTTCTCGCTCTCGATCTGCCCTTCGCTCTCGAGGGCGATGAGCGCCTCGCGCAGAGGGGTCCGGCTCACGCCGAGCTCCGCGGCGAGCTGCACCTCGTTGATGCCTTCGCCGGGCTGGACGATGCCCGAGCGCATGCGCGCGAGCAGTTCGTCGCGCACCTGTGAGCGGAGATTCTTGCGCTCGATGGCCATGGTGTTCCCTTCGCCCGTGCGGTCAGCCTAGAGCTTGACCACTCGGTGCATCCGTCATACGCTTCTTGTATACAGAATACATTGAACAGTGTTCCTGTACAGCCCCAGACTCGGAGAGGAGCCCTCGTGGCTGACACCCCCGGCCCCGCCCACCCCCGCCCGCTTCGGCTGGAGGCGCTGGCGTACGGCGGCGACTACAACCCCGACCAGTGGTCGGAGGACGTGTGGGACGAGGACGTCCGCCTCATGCTCGAGGCCGGGGTCAATCTCGTGAGCCTGCCGATCTTCAGCTGGCCGCAGCTGGAGCCGGCTCCCGGGGTGTACGAGTGGGGCTGGCTCGACCGCATCCTCGACAAGCTCTGGGAGGCGGGCATCGCGATCGACCTCGCCACCGCCACCGCGACGCCGCCGTCGTGGCTGCTGCGCGCACACCCCGAGATGCATCCGATGGACGCCGAGGGCCACCGGCTCGAGTTCGGCTCGCGGCAGGTCTACTGCCCGAGCTCGCCGGTGTGGCACGAGAACGTCGCCCGCATGACGCGTGCCATGGCCGAGCGCTACGGCTCGCACCCGGGTGTGGTGCTCTGGCACATCTCGAACGAGTACGGCGACCACACCTCCCGGTGCTGGTGCCCCGAGTCGACCCGCCACTTCCGGCGCTGGCTGCAGCACCGCTACGGCTCGCTCGACGGGCTCAACGACGCGTGGGGCGTCAACGTGTGGGGCCAGCGTTACACGGCATGGGACCACATCGAGGCGCCGCGCAAGGCACCCGGTCCGATCAACCCCACCCAGCTGCTCGACTTCGAGCGCTTCTCGTCCGACGCGATGCTCGAGCTGTTCCAGATCGAGGTCGACGTGCTGCGCGAGGTCACGCCCGACCTTCCGGTCACGACGAACTTCATGAGCATGTTCCGCGACCTCGACTACTGGAGGTTCGCGGATGCCGAAGACATCGTCACCGACGACGCCTACCCCGAGCCCGCCGATCCGATCGCCCACGTGGGCGCCGCCCTGAACTACGGCCTCATGCGCTCCCTGAAGGGCGGGCGGCCGTGGCTGCTGCTGGAGTCCTCGGCGAGCGCCACCAGCTGGCGGGACGTCAACGTGCCCAAGGCGCCCGGCAGGATGCGCCTCGACAGCCTGCAGGCCGTCGCGCACGGGTCGGACGCCGTCATGTTCTTCCAGTGGCGCCAGGCCAGATACGGCCAGGAGAAGTTCCACTCGTCGATGCTCGGGCACCGGGGTGAGGCATCCCGCACCTATCGCGAGACGAAGGCGCTCGGTCAGGAGCTCAAGCGCCTGGAGGCCGTGCGCGGCACGCGGGTGCGCGCCCGCGTCGCCCTCGTCGTCGACTGGGACTCGTGGTGGGGATCCAGCGCGATCGAGTCGCTCCCGTCGCAGCGCCTCAGTTGGGCGCGTCAGGCCCGTGCGTGGCACCGCGCGATGCACCTCCTCGGCCAGCCGGTCGATGCCGTGCGCGCCGGCGGGCCGTTTGAGGGCTACGACGTCGTGCTGGTGCCGAACCTGTACATCGCCGACGACGCGCAGGCAGCGGCCCTGACCGCATTCGCCGAGGCCGGCGGGCACGTCGTCGTCGGCCCGTTCTCGGGAGTCGTCGACGCCGCCGAGAAGGTGCACGACGGCGGTGCGCCCGGCCCCCTGCGCGGGCTGCTCGGCGTCGAGGTCGACGAGCAGTGGCCGCACGCCGACGACGTCGTCGAGACCGTCGACATCGCGGGCGCCTCGCACGAGAACCCCGCCTGGGCGGAGTGGATCGAAGCCGACGCCGCCACCGCCGTCATCGGCACGTACTCCTCGGGCGAGCTCGAGGGCCGGCCGGCCGTCACCCGGCGTGACGCCGGCACCGGCGCGGCCTGGTACGTGAGCGCCATGCTCTCGGACGAGGGGCTCTGCGCCGTCTTCGCCGAGGTCCTCGGCGGCGCCGGACTTGCCGCGCGCACCGAGGTGGACGCCGACTTCGAGGCGGTGACGCGCTCCAGCGACGACACCGACTTCACGTTCGCCCTCAACCACGGCCGCACGCCCCTCACGATCCGCGTGCCCGAGGGCGCGCTCGACCTCGTGACCGGCGAGCGCACCGGCGCCACCCTCACCCTGGACCGCTACGGCGTGGCGGTCCTGCAGACGCCGAGGGACGGCATCCCGCCGTTCCTCATGCTCGCCCACTGACCCACCCGACCGCAGACCAGAAAGCAGGATGACGTGACCGAGACGTTCGTGCATCCCTACATCCCCAACACCGCACCCGCCGTCATGGCCGAGATGCTCGCCGCCGTCGGCGCCGCCTCGGTCGAGGACTTCTACGCCGACGTGCCGGCCGACCTGCGGCTGCAGCGTCCCCTCGACGTGCCCGCGCCGCTTCCTGCCGAGCAAGACCTGGCGCGCCACGTGCGCGGCATCCTGGCGCAGAACCGCACCACCGACGAGCGCCTGAGCTTCCTCGGGGCGGGCACGTACAACCACTACGTGCCCGCGGTCGTCGACGAGGTGATCCGCCGCAGCGAGTTCCTCACCGCCTACGCGGGCGAACCGTACGAGGACCACGGCCGCTTCCAGGCGCTCTTCGAGTACCAGTCGCTCATGGCCGAGCTGCTCGCGATGGATGTCGTGAACGTGCCCACGTACGACGGCTACCAGGCCGCGGCGACGGGCCTCGCCATGGCCGGCCGCATGACCGGACGGCCCCGCGTGCTCGTCGTCAGCGACGTGCTGCCCGAGAAGGAGTCGAAGGTGCGCGACTACACGCGCGCCGACCTGGAGATCGAGCACATCGCCACGGTCGACGGCGTCGCCGACGTCTCCGCACTGGCAGACCGCCTCGGCGACGATGTCGCCGCCGTCTGGGTCGAGACCCCGAGCTTCACGGGCGCCGTCGAGGCGCGACTGCGCGAGATCTCGGACCTCGCCCACGGCGCCGGCGCGGTCGTCGTCGTGGGCACCGACCCGATCGGGTACGGCGTGCTCACCCCGCCGTCGATGCACGGCGCCGACATCGTGACGGGCGACATCCAGTCGCTCGGGCTGCACCAGTGGTTCGGCGGAGCACACGCCGGCTTCATCGCCGTGCACGACGATCCGCGGTTCGTGATGGAGATGCCGTCGCGGCTGTTCGGCCTCGAGTCCACCGATGCGCCCGGCGAGTACGGGTTCGGCGATGTGGCCTACGACCGGACGTCGTTCGCGCACCGCGAAGACGGCAAGGAGTGGGTCGGCACGGCCGCCGCGCTGTGGGGCATCGCCGCCGGTGTGCACCTGTCGCTCATGGGACCGCAGGGGATGGCCGAGCTCGGCGAGCTGCTGCTCGCCCACACCGCGTACGCCCAGCAGCGTCTGGCCGCGATCCCGGGCGTCACGCTCGGCGACGGCGCGCTGCACCTGCGCGAGTTCACCGTGCGGTTCGACGCCGCCCGCGCGTCCGACATCGTGACGGCCCTGCGCGCCGACGGCATCGAGCCGGGCGTGGTGGTCGACGAACACACTCTCCTCGTGTGCGTGACCGACGCCACGTCCGCCGCCGACATCGACCGCCTCGCCGCAGCGATCGCCGCTGCGCTCCACACCCCGTCGCCCGACACCACGAAGGAGCAGGTCGCATGAGCCTCCCCGTCGCCCCCAAGACCAGCCCGCGCCGGTTCCACCAGGCCAGCTGGGACGAGCCGATCGTCTTCGAGCTGTCGACGCCCGGCGAGCGCGGCATCGCGATCACCCCGGTCGAGCCCGTCGTGCGCGAGACCGTCGGCGATGTCGTCGCGGCTCTGCCCGAGCACCTGCGCCGTCCGGCCCCGCCGGCGCTCCCCGAAATCGCGCAGATGCGGGTGCTCAAGCACTTCCTGCGTCTGTCGCAGGAGAACCTGGGCTCGGACCTCAACGTCGACATCGGCCAGGGCACGTGCACGATCAAGTACTCGCCGAAGATCAACGACCAGCTCATCGAGGTGCCGCAGCTGCGCGCGCTGCACCCGGCGCAGGACCCGGCCGACACGCAGGGCGCACTGGAGATGATCTGGCGCCTGGAGCGGCTCATGGCCGAGATCTCGGGGATGGATGCCGTCTCGCTGGCCTCGCCCGGCGGCTCGGCGGGCATCTGGACCAACATCGCGATGATCCGGGCGTACCACGCCTCCCGCGGCGAGGCCGAGCAGCGCGACGAGGTCATCACGACGATCTTCAGCCACCCCTCGAACGCGGCAGCGGCGAAGGTGGCGGGCTACAAGGTCGTCACGATCTACCCCGACGCCGACGGCTACCCCGACCTGGCAGCCCTCAAGGCGGCGCTGTCGGAGCGCACCGCCGCGATCATGGTCACGAACCCCGAAGACACGGGCATCTACAACCCGGCCATCAAGGAGTGGGTGGATGCCGCACACGAGGTCGGCGCGCTCGCCTCGTACGACCAGGCCAACGCCGCCGGCATCCTCGGCATCACGCGGGCGCGCGACGCGGGCTTCGACGTGTGCCAGTTCAACCTGCACAAGACGTTCTCGGCGCCGCACGGCTGCGGCGGTCCGGGGGCGGCGGCCAACGCCGTGAGCGCAGCGCTGGCGCCGTTCCTGCCCGGTCCGCGGGTCGAGCAGGTCGACGGCCGGTTCGTCGTGCGGGAGCCGGGCGAGGAGTCGATCGGGCATGTGGCGCCGGCGCACGGCGTCGTGCTGCATGTCGTGCGGGCGTACGCCTGGATCATGGCGCTCGGCGCTGAGGGCATGCTGACGGCGTCGCAGATCGCGGTGCTCAACAACAACTACCTGATGAGCAGGGTGCTCGAGATCCCGGGCGCGTCCGCGCCGTACGCGACGGGCCGCCGCCGCATCGAGCAGGTGCGCTACTCCTGGCAGGAGCTGTTCGAAGAGACCGGCATCACGTCGGAAGAGATCGGCATCCGCATGGCCGACTACGGCTTCCACTACTGGACGAGCCACCACCCGTACGTCGTGCCGCAGCCGTTCACCCTGGAGCCGACGGAGTGCTACTCGAAGGCCGAGCTCGACGAGTACGTCGCCGCGCTGGCGCAGGTCGCGCGCGAGGCGCGCGAGACGCCGGAGCTCGTGCGCACCGCCCCGCACAACCAGACCGTGCACCACACGCACCACGACGACCTCGACGACCCGGAGCGCTGGGCGATCACCTGGCGCGCGTACCGCCGCAAGTACTTCGGCGAGACGCCGGCGGACTTCTCGGCCCCGGCCCTGGTCGCTGAGCCTGTCGAAGCGTAGCCGCATGATCGGTCTCGTGGTCAACCCCGTCGCCGGGATCGGCGGGCCCGCAGGGCTCGCCGGTTCCGACGGCGCCGACGTGCAGTCGCTCGCGACGGCACGCGGGTCGTCGGCGCGCGCCGGCGCGCGCGCGACGACGGCGTTGGCGGCCCTGCCCGCAGGGACCCCCGTGCTGACCGCCGGCGGCGCGATGGGGACCGATGCCGCCACCGCCGCCGGCCTCGACCCCGTGGTGGTCTACGCGCCCGGCGTCGACACCACGCCCGCCGACACGGTCGCCGCCGTCCGGGCGCTGGTGGCCGCAGGAGCGACCCTCGTGCTCTTCGCCGGCGGCGACGGCACCGCCCGCGACGTCGTCGCCGGGCTGGCGGACGCCCCCGGCGTCGCCGCGCTCGGGATCCCGGCCGGCGTCAAGATGTACTCCCCGGTGTTCGCCGTGACTCCGCAGGCGGCCGGAGGTCTCGCGCGCGCCTGGCGGGACGGCGGGCTGCCGACGCAGCTGCGCGAGGTCCTCGACGTCGACGAGGCCGCGCTGCGGCGGGCGCGCGTCGAGCCCCGTCTGTACGGCGAACTGATCGTGCCGTACCGCGCCGGACGCACGCAGGCGCGCAAGTCCCCCACCCCGGTGTCGGAGCAGGCGGCGGTCGCCGCGGCCGCGCGGGGGGCGGCATCCGTTCTCCGTCCCGGCGTGCGCTACCTGCTCGGTCCCGGCGGCACCATGGCCGAACTCGCCCGCGTGCTCGGCGTCGAGAAGACGCCGCTCGGGGTGGATGTCGTGCTGGACGGACGCATCGTGCGCCGTGGCGCGAGCGAGGCCGAGCTGCTCGACGAACTCTCGCACGGGCCCGCACAGGCGGTGGTCAGCGTGATCGGCGGGCAGGGCTTCGTGCTCGGCCGCGGCAACCAGCAGCTGTCGGCGCGCGTGCTGCGCGCGATCGGCGACGACCCGATCCTGGTCGTCGCACCCGAGTCGAAGCTCGTCGAGCTGCAAGGTCGCCCTCTGCTGGTCGACACCGGCGACCCTGACCTCGACGCCGCCATCGCCGGGCACCTCCGCGTGATCACCGGTCCCGCGGCGTCCAGTCTCTATCCCGTCCACGCACCAGAATCCGAAGGAGCACCCCATGCGTCTTGAAGGCAAGAGGGCCATCGTCACCGGCGGCGCCGGCGGCATCGGCCGCGCCACCTCGCTCGCATTCGCGGCCGAAGGCGCCGCCGTCGCGGTCGTCGACCTGAACGCCGAGGCCGCACAGGCGGTCGCCGACGAGATCCGGGATGCCGGCGGCACCGCGATCGCGATCGCCGCCGACGTCTCCAGCGAGACCGACATCGAGCGGGTCGTCGCCACCACGGTCTCCGACCTCGGCGGCATCGACGTCGTGTTCAACAACGCGGGCATCATCCGTCGCACGACCGCCGTCGAGACCAGCGTCGAGGAGTGGGACCGCGTGTTCGGCGTCAACGTGCGCGCCATCTTCCTGATGTGCAAGCACGTCGTGCCGATCATGGCGGCCTCCGGCGGCGGCTCGATCGTCAACACCGGGTCGGGCTGGGGTCTCAAGGGCGGCGGCCAGGCGATCTCGTACTGCGCGTCCAAGGGCGCCGTCGTCAACATGACCCGCGCGCTCGCCATCGACCACGGCCCGCAGGGCATCCGGGTCAACTCGGTGAACCCGGGCGATGTCGACACCGGCATGCTCCGCGACGAGGCGAAGCAGCTCGGACAGGATCAGGCCGGCTTCCTCGCCGAGGCCGCCGACCGGCCCCTGCAGCGTATGGGGCAGCCGCGCGAGATCGCCGCCGCCGTCGTCTGGCTGGCCAGCGACGAGTCCTCGTACGTCACCGGGTCGGCGCTGGTCGTCGACGGCGGCGGCATCGCCTGAGCCGACACAGTCGCAGCGGCCGGACGCCCTCGAGGCGTCCGGCCGCTACTCTTTGTCCGTGCGCTTGGGAGTTCTCGACATCGGCTCGAACACGGTCCACCTGCTCGTCGCCGATGTGAGGCCCGGCGGGCGACCGCTGGCCGCCACGAGCAAGCGCACGGTGCTGCGCCTCATGCGCTACCTGGCGCCCGACGGCTCGATCACCGACGAAGGCGTCACAGCGCTCGTTGCCGCCGTGGCGGAGGCGCGCGACGTCGCCGCCGCCGAGCACGTCGACGAGCTGCTCGCGACCGCGACCAGCGCCGTGCGCGAGGCGACGAACGGCCCCGCGGTCATCGCGCTCATCGAAGAGGCGCTCGGGCAGCCCCTTCAGGTCCTCGGCGGCGAGACCGAGGCGCGGTACACGTTCCTCGCCGTCCGCCGGTGGTTCGGGTGGGCGGCCGGACAGATCCTGCTGTTCGACATCGGCGGCGGCTCGCTCGAGCTCGCGGCCGGAGCCGACGAGCTGCCCGAGGCGGCGGCATCCGTCCCCCTCGGGGCCGGACGCATGACGATCCAGTTCCTTCCCGACGACCCGCCCGGCGAAGACGCGGTCGACCGACTGCGTCAGCACGCGCGCGCGACGCTCGCGCCGGTCGCGGAGTCGTTCGGGTCGCTCGCCCGGCCCGACCACGTGGTGGGCTCGTCGAAGGCGATCCGGTCTCTGGCGAAACTCGTCGGCTACCCGGTTCCCGGCTGGTCGGGGATCGAACGGATGCTGCTCCCTCGCGCCGCCCTCGGCTCGTGGATCCCGCGTCTCGCCCGCATCCCCGCCTCTGCCCGCCAAGAGCTTCCGGGTATCACGCCCGACCGCACGTTCCAGATCGTCGCCGGCGCCGTCGTGCTGCACGAGGCCATGCGAGCGCTCGATGTCGAGGAGCTCGAGGTCTCTCCGTGGGCGCTGCGCGAGGGCGTGCTGCTGCGCTACATCGAGTCGCTGAGCTGGAGCGCACCGGACGCCTGAGGAGCCTCAGGCATCGGGCTCGGTGAACATGGCATACACGCCGTAGACCGCGAGGGCGGCCACGTGCCACTCCTCGGGTTCGTCGTGGCCCAGCGCCACGAGGCGTGAGGTGTCGACCTTCGCGGGGTCGATGCGGCGGTGATCCGACATGCCGTCGATCGTGGCCATGATCGCGACCGCGAGATCGCGGGCGTCCACGCCGCGCCGCATCCGCAGCCCGAGCGCGTCGTTGAGCGCGCGGTACGTCGCCGCCATCCGCTCCAGGTACCGGTCCTCGATCTCGATCAGCAGGGCCCGGATCTCATCGCCGCCGGGCACGCTGTCACCGCTCGCGAGGGCCGCCGACATCGTCCGATACGCCCGATACGCCACGGAGTCCTCGACCGCGACGATGTTGTGGGCGACGGCCAGCCGCACGACGCGTCGGAGCGCCGCCTCGCGCGCGTCGCGCCCGTCGGCGCCGCGGCCGTCGGCGATCACGCCCTGGATGAGCTGCAGCGTCTCGCCGTCGAACCCGGCCTCGAAGCCCGCATCCGCCTCGAACAGCGCACGGACCAGGTCGGCGACGAAGGCGACACGGTCCGGCCAGATGCGGAACACCGTCGATCGCGGCACCCCCGATGCGCGAATGAGGTCTTCCATCCCGATGTTGGCGTAGTCGAGCAGCAGCCCTTCGGCCTGCACCCGTTCGACGGCGGCGTCGAGCATGAGCGCGCGGGTCTCGCCTGCCGGCCGCCGCGATCGTGAGCTGGAAGCAGGCATGTCTCGATTATCGCCCCGGTGCCGCCGCCGGCCGGTGAGCACTCTCCGTCCCGGACGAGCGTCGGTGCCGGGTCCCCAGGGCCCCGGCACCGACCTGACCCGTCACGGCATGGGGCCGCTGAGATCGTGCGCGGATCCCCAGTGTCCGCGCCCTGTCACTCTATGGACTAGGAGTCTCATGTCTCAAATCCGAGCCCCCGCCGGACCATTCATCAGTCGCTGAGCACGATGTGGTCCACCATGAGGTGACCCCATGCGCTGGTCGCGTCGTCGAGGATCTGGAACTGCGCGGTGCGTCCGGCGAACTCCCGCACGTCCCATTCGACGGGACGCAGATCGGGCGAATCGTCGCCGGTGGCGGTGCGCACCGGCTGCCCGTCGATCAGGAGCTGCACGGAGGTCGCCGGGTCCACTCCCAGCGCGTGATCCCCGCCGCCGATCAGGAAGTGCATGGCGTTGCGGTCGATCGTGAACGGCGGCGACGTGATCGCGCCGGTCGCGGCGTCCCCTCCGCCGGCGAAGGTGTCGGCGACCTTGCCGCCGACCTGACCGCGCAGGTCTGCGGCCGTCGGTCCCGCGACGGCGAAGCTGCCCGTGGCCGTCCAGCCGGTCCCCCACGTCGTCCCCTCGAAGTCCGCGATCACCCGGGCCGGCCGCTGGACGACGCTGCCGAACTCGGTGATCGTCAGGTCGTGGAAGGTGGCCGGGCCGCCCGAGGAGTACAGAGCGATGCCGTCGTCGCCCGGAGGCGCGAAGACCTGGCTCGACTGGACGTACCGTCCGTCGTCGACGAACAGCTCGATCGTGGTGCGGTCGACGAGCACGCGCAGGTGCACGAGCCCGGCCGCGCCGTCGAACGGCGTGCGGCTCTCGGTCTTCCAGGTGCCCGCGGGGTACCCGGTCTGACCGCGGTTGAGGTACGCGTAGTCCGTCGTGACGCCGACGTCGGCATGGCGGGTGCCGTCGTCCGACCGGCGCAGCTGCAGACCGAGGTTCGTCGCGGTCTGCCACGTCACGTCGGCCTCCACCTGGTACGCGTCACCGCGGTACGAGAGCGGCAGGAAGCCGTCCACCGTCACGTCGCCCAGAGCCGTACGCGACGTGGCGATGTCGGCGAGCGCGGCGACCGGCTGCGAGACGAGGCTGTACGACGGGCCGAAGCGCTTGAGGCGCACCTCGCGGGTGATCGAGTCGGTGCCGTTGAAACCGTCGGCCGCCCACGTCGGCGTCGAGTGGGCGTAGTCCCAGTTGTTCATCCAGCCCACGGCGTACCGCCGATCCAGCGGTGCGGCCGGGTCCTCCCACGTCACCGCGCCGTACCAGTCGAACCCGTGGTCGAGCCACTGCGGCGTCGCGCGGTCGAACGCGAACGACGTGCCGTCGAAGTCGCCGGTCCAGTAGGCGTACGTCGCCGGCTCGTTCGTCGCGTAGCCGTTCGCGCTGACGCCGAAGACCCACTTCACCGTCCCGTCGTCGGCGCGGATGCGGAACAGGTCGGGGCACTCGATCGTGCCGATCCCGCCGTTCGCGTACTCCCACGTGCGCGTCCAGCTCTTGAGGTCGGGCGAGGTGTAGAAGCTCACCCGGTCGCGTTCGGCGATGAGCGCGACCCAGCGGCCGCGCTCGGCATCCCACACCACCTTGGGGTCGCGGAAGTCGGCGCGCCCGCCATTCGGGATGACAGGGGTATCGCCGTAGGGGCGGAAGGTGCGGCCCCCGTCGGTGGAGTACCAGAGGAACTGCGCCTGCGGCCCGGACGCGTTCGCCTGCTGCGCGGGCGTCGGGTGGTCCATCTGCGTCACCAGCATCACGACCGCGCCGGCGCCGAATCCGGCCGTGTTCGCCGTGTCGACCACGGCCGACCCCGACCAGAGGTCGTAGTTCGCGTTCGTCTTCTTGGGAGCAGCGACGCCCTGGTCGGCGAAGACGACGCCGTCGTAGGTGGTCGCGAGCCGCCACGCGGTGCCGAGGTTCGCCGCCGGATCGGCGTCGTAGTCGCTGTTGTAGAGGTAGTAGTAGTGGAACTTGCCGTCTACGTAGACCGGGCGCTGCGGATCGTTCTTCCAGTGGTCGGGCACCGTGAAGTGGTACTGCGCGCGGTACTCGTCGGCCGTCGTCGTGGCCGTCGCGGGTGGTGCCGCGAGTCCGGCCGAAGCTCCCACCGCCAGCACCGAGATCGTTGCGACGAGCAGGCGCGTGCGCCCTCGTCCTGAAGCTGACACCATCGTCATCCCTTCTCACGCGGACGCGCCGCATCTGGTGGCGGAGCCGGCCGGGGCGCGTCCGCGATGTCCCGGCCGGCTCCGACTCAGGCGATCGGCAGGCGGGCGGCATCCACTCGCACGAGCCGGCCGCCCTTCCACGCGACCGGCATCGGGTCGGTGATGCCGCCGACGAAGCCGCCGTCGTCACCGGCGTTGCGGAACGCGAACAGCAGCCACTGACCGTCCTCGCGGCGGCGCAGCAGACGCCCTACGTAGAGGCTCTCGTCGGTCAGCGGATAGGCGGCATCCACGTCGTAGGGGCCGAGCAGGCTCTCGGCGGGGAGGACCCATGTGCCTCCCCGGCTGTCGCGGCGCGACGGCATCGCGTGTTCGCCCAGGCACGAGAAGATCACGACGGGCCGACCGTCGACCACCTCGGCCTGCAGCACCTCCAGCTGCCCGAAGCCGTCGTCGCTCGGGGCGGTCAGCGGCTCGCGCAGCTCCCACGTGTGCAGATCCGCCGACCACGCGTGACCGATCACGCCGCGCCCGTACACCGGGCCCTCGGGTGCCCGCGCGGTGACGAGCATGTGCCAGCCGTCGCCGTCGGGATCGGCGAACACCCACGGGTCGCGGAACGCCTCGTCGTGCCAGTCACCGCTCGACAGCTTCTCGTACCAGGGCCCTCGTGCCTCGACCACGGGGCCCGGAGCCTTGGTCCACACCTCCAGGTCGGGCGACGTGGCATAGCCGATGCGCTGGACGTTCTTGCCGTCGGGCGCGAGCGACGAGCCGGTGTAGAAGAGGATCCAGGTGCCGTCGGGATGCCGCACCACCGACCCCGTCCACGTCGCGAGGTCGTCGAACGCCGGTGCATCGCTGCGCACGAGCGCATCGGCCACCTGTGTCCACTCGACGAGGTCGGTCGAGACGGCGTGCCCGATCGAGGCACGGTAGTGCCGTGCCTCGGGATCGTGCAGGGCGCGGGAGGCGTAGAGGAAGAAGAGGTGGTAGCGGTCGCCGTCGTCGGCGAACCAGTAGTCCCAGACCCAGGAACCGGGAAGATCGAACACAGGAAGTCCTTCGAGATCATGCGCGCAGCGCGCGAGGGTGTGCAGAATGCGCCCGTGACGGGGCGGGTGCGGGTCGATCGGCGCCGGCGTCAGGCGGCGGGGGTGGTGAGCTCGGCGCGCCGCGGCGGGTTCGCGCCCGCTCGCGCGACGGTGATCGCCGCCGCGCGGGCGCCGTGCCGCAGCAGTGCCTCCAGTGCGGAAGAGGGGATGCCGCCGCCGGCGGCCGCGCGCAGTCCGCGGCCGGTGGCGCCGGCCGAGAGCAGCCCATCGATCAGCGCGCCCATGAAGGTGTCGCCCGCTCCGACGGTGTCGACGACCTCGGTCGCGACACCCGGCACCGAGACGACGTCGCCGCCGGCCGTGACCGCCAGCGCCCCTTCGGCGCCGAGCGTGACGACGACGAACGCGGGTCCGCGCGTGGCCCATCGGCGGGCGACCTCGAGCACGTCGTCACCCGGCTGCAGCCAGCGGAGGTCCTCGTCGCTCGCCTTCACGACGTCGGCGAGCGCCACGAGCTCCTCCACCCGGGCCCGCACGGCGGCGGGATCGTCCACGAGCGACGGACGGATGTTCGGGTCGTACGTCACGAGAGCCCGCGGTCGCGCGGCGCGCACGAGACGCGCGACCTGCTCCGCGCCCGGCCCGATCACCGCGGCGACCGATCCGACGTGCAGCAGGTCGGCATCGCCGACGAGCTCCGGCAGCTGCGCGGGGTCGTCGACCAGAGACCGGTCGAGGTCGAACTCGTACGTCGCGGCGCCGCACGGGTCGAGGTGTGCCGTCGCGGTCGCGGTGCGTGCGGCATCCACCCCCCTGACCTCGACGCCGGACTCCTCGAGCCACCGCCGCAGCCGGATGCCCCGTTCGTCGCCACCGAGCCGCGTGACGAGGACGGGCTCGCGGTCGAGGCGCCCGAGCGTGAGCGCGACGTTCGCGGGACTGCCGCCGGGCGTCTCTTCGACGATCCCCGACGCGCGGTGCACGATGTCGACGAGCGCCTCGCCGACCACGACGATCCGGGCGCCCTCGCCGGTCACCCCTTCACCCCGCTCGCCGCGATGCTGCTCACGAACGCGCGCTGGAACACCAGGAACACGATCAGCACGGGGATCGTGATGAGCGACGTGTACGCCATCACCTCGCCCCACGCGGTGTTGAGCTGGAAGAAGTACTGCATGCCGACCATGACCGGCCGCAGCTCCTCCTTCTGCACGACCATGAGCGGCCACAGGTACTGGTTCCACGCGGGGAGGAACGTGAGGATCGCGACCGTGGCGAATGCGGGTCCCGACAGCGGCACCAGGATGCGCCGGTAGATCGTGAACCAGCTCGCACCGTCGATGCGGGCGGCCTCGTCGAGGGACTTGGGGATCGTGGAGAAGTACTGCGTGAACAGGAAGATCGAGAACGCGTTCGCGATGAACGGCACGATCTGCACCTCGTAGGTGTTGAGCCAGCCGAAGTCGTACTTCAGCACGCCGCCCTCGATCACGAGCGTCGGCAGCTGCGCGACCCAGTAGACCATCGGCACCGCGATCGTCTCGAACGGGACGATCAGGGTCGCGATGACCACGGCCAGCACGACGACGCGTCCCTTCCACTGCAGGCGCGAGAGCGCGAAGCCCGCCATCGAGTTCACGATGAGCCCGAGACCCACGGTCAGCACCGTCACGAGCACCGAGTTGAACAGGAACTGCGCCACCGGCACGCGGTCGAAGACGCCGAAGTAGTTGTCGAGGCTGATGTCTCCCACCGGCAGGAAGGCCGCCGGCGAGTCGATGTCCTGCAGGATCTGACTGTCGGGCTTGAGGCTCGACACGAACATGAACACGAGCGGGAACAGGAAGAAGAGCGCGAGCACGCTCATCGCGACGTAGGTGAAGACCTTGCCGCGGACGCGGTGCGACTTCGCGCTGCGAGGGGATGCCGCAGGCCGGGGCGCTCGACGGTCGTCGCGAGCGGTGGTCAGGGTTCTGGTGGCGGTCACGATCAGTCCTTGTCTCGCGTGAGCCAGCGCTGCACGAGCGCGATCACGAGCACCGCCACGAAGAAGATCAGCGAGATCGCGGCGGCGTAGCCGATCTCCTGCTGCTCGTAGCCCTTGCGCACGGCGTGGTAGACGATCGTCGAGGTCGAGCCGGTGGGCCCGCCCTGCGTCATCACGTCGACCTGCACGAACAGTCCGAGGGCGGCGATCGTGATCGTGACGAGCACGAAGATCATGGTCGGGCGCAGGCCCGGCCACGTCACGTTCGTGAACTGGCGCCACGGTCCGGCGCCGTCCATGCGTGCGGCCTCATAGAGCTCTTCGGGGATCGTCTGCAGCCCCGACAGCCAGATGATCATGTGGAATCCCACCGCCTGCCAGATCGACAGCACGATGATGGCGCCCAGCGCCGTGCTGGGGTTGTTCAGCCAGTCGACGCCCGTCCACGCCCCGAAGGTGATCGTGTCGATCATCGAGTTGATCAGGCCGTCCTTCTGGTACATGAACTTCCACAGGATCGAGACCACGACGATGGAGGTCACTACGGGGATGAAGAAGATCACGCGGAAGAGGGTGGTGCCGCGCATGCGGCGGTTCACCAGCACCGCCAGCACCAGGCCGAGGCCCGCCTGCACCGGCACGACCACGAGCGCGAACAGGAACGTGTTCCACGCCGACTGCAGGAAGACGGGGTCGGCGGTGAACGCGCGGACGAAGTTGTCGAAGCCGACGAAGCGCGGCGGGTTCGGCGAGATGAGCCGGGCGTTGGTGAACGACAGGGTGAACGCGAGGATCACCGGGATGATGAGGAACAGGACGAGGAGGACCAGGGCCGGGGCGATCATGCCCAGGCCCGCCCACGTCTCCCTGCCCTTCGAGGAGCGGAAGCGACGGAAGGAGCGACGAGGCGTCTCGGCCGCGACCGTCGGAGGTGTGACTGTCATCGGTCTGCTTTCATGGAGTGGCTTTCAGCGTGCGGCGGGGGCCGTCGGGCCCCCGCCGCCGGTGGATCACTGGAAGCCGTAGCCGTCGTTCGACTCGATGTTGGTGTCGATCTCGGTGACCGCGTTGTCGAGCGTCGTCTTGACGTCGGCGCCGTTCATGATGTCTTTCGCCGCCGTCTCGAAGGTCGACGAGATCACCGCGTAGGCGGGCGTCTCGGGACGCAGCACCGCGAACTTCTGCGAGAAGTCCACGAACGGGCGCAGCACGCCGTCGTCGCCGAAGTACTTCGACGCCTGTGCGGCGGCGTCCGTCGCGGGGATCACGATCTGCTTGTCGGCGAACTCGGTGATGTACTTGTCCTGGAACGAGAACTCGAGGTACTTGCGTGCGCCCTCGGCGTCGTTGCACGACGACGAGATGGCCCACTGCCACGATCCGCCGCCGATCTTCGGGCCGTCGCCCAGGTCGACCGACGGGAGGATCAGCAGGTCGTCGCCGACCGCATCCACCGAGGCGAGCGCGTTCCACACGCCGGTGTAGCTCAGCGCGACGTCGCCGTCGACGAACTCCTGGTTGCCGACCGTGCCGCTGGTGTTCGCGTAGCCGTCCGTGAAGAGGCTCTGGAACCACTCGCCCCACGCGACCGCCTCAGGCCCGTTCAGGGCGCCGTCGGCGCTGAGCATCGTGTCGCGGTCGATGAGGTCGCCGCCGAAGCTCTGCAGGAACGGGGAGTAGGCGTACGGCCACCATTCACCGGTGTCTTCGGCGCCGATGTCGATGGGGGTGTCGTAGCCGGCGGCCTTGAGGGTCGCGAGGATGCCGGAGAACTCGTCCTTCGTCCACGGGTCGTCGACGGTGGGGATGCGGATGCCGTTCTGCTCGAGCACGGACTTGCGCGCGAAGATCCCCAGCGCGGCGTCCCAGTACCCGGCCGAGTAGATCTTGTCGTCCCACTTGCCGACGGCGGTCGGCAGCAGCGAGTCGGTGATGTCGGTCGAGATGTCGAGCGGCTGCAGGTAGCCGGCCCATGCCCAGTTGGGCATGATCGGCCCGTCGAGGTCGAGCAGGCAGGGAAGATCATCGGATGCCGCCGCCGCGACGATCGCGTCGTTGTAGGCGCCCTGCGGGAAGGACTCGTGCACGACCTCGTACTCGTCCTGCGACGCGTTGAAGTCGTCGATGATCTGCTCGTAGACCTCGAGCTCTGCCGGGTTTCCGGCGGAGTGGGTCCACATCGTGAGCTTGGTGCGGCCGTCCTCGGTGGTGGCGTCGCCCTGACCGGCCTGACCGCAGCCGGTGAGGACCACCGCGGTGACGAGCCCGGCCGAGACGGCGAGCGGGATACTCCTGCGCATTGTTGTGGTTTCCTTTTCTTGGTGATCCACGCCCGCGTGGATCATCGATCGGGGGCCGCCGTGCGGCGGCCACTCGGTGTGTTAAGCCCGTCGCCGGTTCGGTTTGGCGACTTGCGCCGGCGGCGGGCCCACGGAGTCTCGTCGGATGACGGGACACTCCATCAGGTGCGTGGCGTCCTCATCCCCCTCTGCGCGGACGCCGAGCGCGACCTCCATCGCCCAGCGGCCCATGGCGTAATGGGGCAGGGCGACGGTGGTGAGCGGAGGATCCTGCTCCGCGGCGATGAGCTGCTGGTCGTCGTAGCCGACGACGGACAGATCGCGCGGGATGTCGAGGCCGCGGCGGTGCGCGGCGATGTAGACGCCGGCGGCCATGCGGTCGTTGAAGCAGAAGACCGCGGTGGGCCGCTGGTCGTCGGGCAGGTCCAGGAGCGCGTCGGCGGCCGCGCGGCCGCCGAGCGCCGAGGTCTCGGCTCGCACGTGGAGGGCGGGGTCCGCCGGGATGCCGGCATCGGCGAGCACCTCGAGATATCCCTCGTACCGCAGGGGCGAGGCGATGGGGCCTGTGGCGCCGACGTCGTCGGTGTCGATGTATGCGATGCGCCGATGGCCCGCCGCGACGAGCTCGCGCACGGCGGCCGCACCCCCGGCGCGGTCGTCGGGGACGACGCTGCGATACCCGCCGCCGTCGGGACGGCAGTCGAGGAAGACGGTGTGGGGCAGCAGCCCCTGGGGCGCGTCCACGACGCGGTGCCACATGCACGCGTAGATCATGGCGTCGACCTGCTGGGCCGAGAGCGCGCGGATGGCCTCGCTCTCGATCGAGTCGTCGCCGCCGGTATCGAGCAGGTAGACGAGGTGCCCGTTCTCACGCGCGGCGTCCTGCGCCCCGGCGAGCATCCGCCCCGCGAAGGGCGTCGTGGCGATCTGGTCCGAGATGAGCCCCACGGTCCGCGTCTGCTGCGTGCGAAGCCCTCGCGCGACTGAGCTCGGCGCGTAGCCCACGGCCCGGGCGGCATCGCGCACGCGGCGGCGGGTCTCCTCCGAGATGCGCGCCTCGACGTCGTTCATGACGAGCGACACCGTGGTCACCGAGACGCCGGCAGCCGCCGCCACGTCTGAGATGCGCGCCCTCGCCATCAGAGACACTCCCTTGTGCTAAATCGATTTATCGTATCGCGATGATGATTATCGACCGCGAAGCGCGGATCCGTCAAGTGCGAGTTCTTTCCGCCCCCACCGACGGAACCGGGGGCGGCGCCGAAGGGCTACTCCGTGTGACTATGGATGAGCTGTGCAAATCGATTTGCACAGCTCTGAATCCAAGGAGCCACAGAAATGAACACTCCCCCGAAGCGCGTCAGGCGCCTCCTGACCGGCGGCGTCACGGCCGCCGCTGTCGCGGCATCCGTCCTCATCGGACTGCCCGCCGCAGCCGCACCCGGCGTCCCCACCGCCGGCGCGCTGCCCGACCTGCAGGACGGTCCGCAGCCGACAGTCCACACGCAGCAGGCGTACGCACCCGAAGACGACTTCACCTCGAAGTGGACCCGCGCCGACGCCCGCCAGCTCAAGCGCCTGTCGGACCCCGCCGCCGCGAGCCGCGAGAACTCGATGCCTGCGGCACTCACGATGCCCGAGGTCCCGCAGGACTTCCCGGACATGTCGAACGACCAGGTCTGGGTGTGGGACACGTGGCCGCTGACCGATGAGAAGGGCAACCAGTACTCGGTCAACGGACAGGAGGTCGTCTTCTCGCTGGT
>PJUC01000097.1_pt1 | contig 70587 bp, 68 predicted proteins | sample 1512161 | NCBI WGS metagenome assembly PJUC01 (sample SAMN08177676, study PRJNA422409) | Soil metagenome, whole genome shotgun sequencing project. | isolation source: Soil enriched on filter paper | place: USA: Madison | collected 2015-01-15 | reverse complement strand
GTTGTTCAACACGATGCTCGTGGCAAACACAGGTGGCCCGTATTCCGTTTCGAGAGCGCTGCTTCCCCTGCTGCAAGAATCAGGCGACGGTCTGGTCGTCAACGTCTCCTCCGTTTCGGCCTTCACTGGATCGGGCAGCAACATCGCCTACTGTGCGGCGAAAGCGGCACTGGACACCATGACCCTTTCCCTCGCCCGAGTGTGTGGTCCTTTGGTCCGGTTCTTGTCAGTGTCACCAGCCTCCGTCGACACAGGATTCATTGAAGGCCGTAGTCGCGCGGAGCTTGAAAAGAAGGCTTCGCAGACGCCTCTTGGCCGTGTCATTACTCCCGAGGATGTTGCCAGCGCGGTGCTCGCGTGTGCGACGCATCTGAAGACCGCAACGGGAACGCGGATCGTGATTGACGGGGGGCACACGCTGTGACTGATGGCATGCTCGTCGAGGAAAGGACATACACCACACACCCTGGGAAATGGCGGGAATATCTGAGCCTCTTTGAGTCGGAAGGTTTGACGGTGCAAAAGCGAATCCTCGGCCGGATGGTTGGCTACTACACCACCGAGATTGGCGAGCTGAACCAGATCGTTCACCTGTGGGCTTACAAGGATCTCGATGAGCGTGCGCACAGACGGGCGGTACTCCTGGCTGATCCCACGTTCTCGGCCTACGTTGTGAAGATGCTTCCGCTGTTGCAGAAACAGCAGACCCGCATCCTTCGTCCCGCTCCATTCTTTACGCCGCTTTGGCAGAAGTCTGCACCGGGCGAAGGGCACTGACCTCGGCTCGCTCAGCTGCGGGCGTCCTCGGTTTCGTCCACCCCTCCACGGCCCATTCCATAGGGCATATCTGCATTAACAAGGAGAATTCATGCTGATCAAGAGCCTTCACCACGCGGCATTCCGTTGCAAGGACGCGCGTGAAACGGTTGATTTCTACACCAACGTCCTGGGACTGAAGTTCATCCACGCGATGGGCGAGGATTATGTTCCTTCGACTGGACAGCACAGCCCCCACATTCACATTTTTCTCGAGATGGAGGACGGCAGTTGCATTGCCTTCTTCGAATGTCCTCTCGACAGTGGCGAGCCCTCTGGAAGAGATCCGCAGACACCAGGCTGGATCCAACATTTCGCTTTTCGCGTCAAGGACACAGAGACGCTCCTCAAGGCGAAGGCGGACCTTGAAGCCAAGGGAGTCAAGGTGATTGGGCCGGTCAATCACGACGACTTTCTTTTATCGATCTATTTCTTCGACCCGTCGGGTCACCGGCTCGAGTTGGGAGTGAATACGTCCACGCCGCAAATGAATGCAACGTTTGAGTCAGAGGCCATGAAGGTGTTGCAGTTGTGGGAAAAGACGCACAACTGGTCGCAGCGGCAGCTCTTGTGGGGCACGGAGCACGGTTACAACCGAGCGAACGCGTGACCTGAGCCCGGTGACTGGCCAGAAGCCTGCCGGGGGGGCAACAGGCTGGTCTCCCAAGACCCGGTCTCTCCTTTGTCGTTATCGCGCCCGCGCCGTCACGATCGTTCCGGTGCACGAGCCAAAGCCGATGCGCCGAACCCCCTCGCGTTGGCAACCGGCCTTCAGGATGATGGTATCGCCGTCCTCCAGGAAGGTCCGGGCTTGGCCGTTGCTCAGCCGCAGCGGTTCTCTCCCGCCCGCGGTCAGCTCTATGAGAGAGCCCGCTTCGTTGGGCCTGGTGCCGGACAACGTTCCGGAGCCGAACAGGTCGCCGGCTTGCAAATTGCATCCGTTGACTGTGTGGTGTGCGACGAGCTGAGCAGGCGTCCAGAAGGCCGCTTGCCTCGCCTCGCTGCGGGAGATCCGCGCAGGTGTCAGACCCTGGTCGCGCATCGCGGACGTATGGATCCAGACCTCGAGCTGAATGTCCAATGCTCCTGTCTTCCAGACCCCTTCTGAATCCAGATAGGGCAGAGGGCGAGGATCAGTGTCACTGCGCGTCAGCGGCGCGCGAAAAGGGGCAAGTGCGTCCATGGTCACGACCCAGGGGGAAATCGTGCTGGCGAAGTTTTTCGCCAGAAACGGACCCAGCGGTTGGTACTCCCAGGCTTGGAGATCCCGAGCTGACCAGTCGTTCAGCAGCGTCACGCCGAACAGATGATCCTCCGCACGTGCGATGTCGACCGGTTCGCCCTGCGCGTTTCCCTGCCCGATGAGGTATCCCAGTTCGAGTTCGTAGTCCAGACGGACACTCGGACCGAACCTCGGTTTGTCCAGCCCGGCTTCCATGGTCTGGCCCGATGGACGCACGACGGGTGTTCCGCTTGGGACTATCGAGGATGTGCGACCGTGATAGCCGATGGGAACCCACTTGTAGTTTGGGAGCAGCGGATTGTCAGGGCGAAGCAAGCGACCCACGGCGGTTGCGTGATGGATGCCGGTGAAGAAGTCTGTGTAGTCGCCAATACGGCAAGGGAGCGTCAGTTCAGCATCGGCCTGCGGCAGGAGGCAGGCCGCGACGGCTTCTTGTTGGGAGCAGCCTTCGCACAATGCGTTCGACAGGGCCGCGCGAAGGTCTCGCCGCGCGTCGACGCCGGCGGCCATGAAGCGATTCAAGTCCCCTTCGCCGAGCGTTTCCAACAGACTGCTGATCGCAGCTCCCCAGCGTACCGCGTGACGCGCCTCGCGCAGATCCAGGACTTGGGTACCGATCGCAACACCGATGCGCCAGGTCTCGCCTGTGCCGGCCCGGCGGAAGCGCCCAAAGGGCAGGTTCTGAATTGGGAAGTCTGTCTGCGGGTCTTCCGCGCCAGGGACCCAGCTTCTGAGGTGAGGGTCGTGCGTCGTGTCGATTGTCATTCCGGGATTGTCAGCAGCGTCATCCGGTGGAAACTGCAACTGTCCATTAGATGAACATGAATGGACTTCGGATGCCGAGATCTGGTGATCGCTGAATTACCACCAGATGTCCTGTGGACACCCTTTGTGCAAGGTCATGTCCGATTGCCGAACACCGGGCCGCGTCGCCGGATGGTGGACCGTACAGTCAACGGACATGCCGTGAGTCCGTCGGCACGCCACGTGGCCGGATCTGCAAATAGGAGACAACCATCATGACCAAGACGCCAACTCAAGTTCTGCGCCCTGTGGGAACACGAACGTCATTCACTCACCCGGATCGCCGCCGCTTTCTAGGACTTGTTTGGGCTGCGAGCGCCGTCGCACAGGCAGGGCCTCTCATCGCATCGGCACAGGAACTGACTCGCCCGATCCGGATGATCGTTCCCTTCGCGGCGGGCGGTGGCACCGATGTGGTGGCTCGATTGGTCGCCACGAAGATGGCGGCCTCGTTGAAGGTGCCGGTGATCGTCGACAACCGCAGCGGTGCGGGCGGATCGATCGGTGCGAATGCCGTGGCAAAGGCACCGCCGGACGGAACCACCATCCTGATGGGAACTGTTTCCACGCAGGCTATCAATCCGGCCTTGCAACGAAGCGTTCCTTACAACCCTCAAACTGATTTCAGCCCGATTTCGCTTCTCACCCGGGTTCCGCAGGTCGTAGTGGTGAATGCCAAACTGCCCTACAGGACGCTCAACGATCTCATCACTGCGATGAAAAGCAGCCCAGGCAAGGTGAACTTCGGTTCCCAAGGGGTGGGAGGCATCGCGCACCTCATGGGCGAAATGCTGAATTCCCAGGCGGGCGTCAAATCGAATCATGTGCCTTACAAAGGTGCGGCCCCTGCTCTTCAAGACCTGATCGCCGGCAACATCGAGGTGCTCTACGACACACTGCCCGTGCTGCTGCCTCACATCCGCGAGGGACGTCTGCGCGCGTTGGCGGTGGCCAGTGCGAGCCGCCTGCCTCAGTTGCCGGATGTTCCGACGACCGCTGAAGCGGGCATGCCGCAATTCGTCGCGGAGACTTGGAATGCCCTCTATGCGCCGGCACGAACCTCGCCCGAAATCATCGCCCGGCTGAGCGAAGCATCCCGTGAGGCCGTCCACGATCCACAGATCGCCAAGCAGTTGCAGGACATGGGGGCACGCGTCGTCGGCTCAACGCCCGCAGAGCTCACTGCGTTCACCGAGCAGGAAATCAAGCGCTGGGGCCCGATCGTGCGCGCCTCCGGCGCCACAACGGACTGAATCAAGACATCACCAAGGAAAGAGAAATGGAAAACGCAAACAGCATCCCTTCGAAGGGCAGAGTCGCGATCGTCAGCGGCGCGACATTCGGCATCGGCCGGGCGATCTGCTTCACCCTCGCGGAGCAGGGCTTTCACGTCGTCGGCTTTGGACTGCAGTCGCCGCAACCTGCCAGCCTGGCCGCGGACGGCATCGATGATGTCAAAGCGCAAGCAGCCGCGCGTGATCTTTCCATCGACATGCTCGAGGCCGATGTGAGCATCGCTGCGGATGTGGAGCGGGTTGTGAAGTTCGCGATGGACAAGCACGGTCGCGTCGATGCTCTCGTCAACAACGCGGCGATCGGACCGCTCGGCACAGTTGTCGACACTGACGATGCACTGTGGGAGCGGATCATCGGCGTGAACCTGAGGGGCCCCTTCCTCACAAGTCGTTCGGTGATTCCGATCATGCGCGAACAAGGGGGTGGCTCTATCGTGAACATTGGATCGGGGGCGGGTTGGGGCAAGCCCAACATGGCCGCCTATTGTGCGAGCAAGGGGGGGCTTCACGCGCTGAGCAGCGCGATGGCCTATGACCATTTTCGAGATCGGATTCGCGTGAATACCGTGATCCCTGGTGGGGGCGGTATTGTGACCGGGATGAGCCTGGGGCGCGCCGGAGGCGATGCACAAAAGGCTGGCAGCAATGGGCCCGGAACCGCTGCCGGCCGGCACGCGACGCCGCAGGATCTGGCCAATACGGTTGCGTTCCTGCTATCGCCGGAGGCCCAAGTTATTTCGGGCACTTTCATCGACGTCGGATGCTTCGCACTACAAGGGGGGCCGATTCCGGCTGCAAGCTAAGGCCGGTCGCACAGCGAGCAGGAGCTTGCGGCGGACGATTTACTGCGCGACGCGGGATCACTCGCGGCTGTATCGGCCTGGGTGTGGACCGCAGGCTCTGCTGTGATTCCCAAACGCCCCCAGCTAGCGCGGTCCCACCACGCGACTGCGCAGGTCATCGCAAATGTGGCCCCTGAGGCAGGGTTGCGGCATTCGTGAGCGCACTTGGCACGCCCCCGCTCCCGTGACAGTGAGTCCTGTCTTGAAGAGACCTCGACGTTAGCTCTTATTCGACGTTTCCGAACAAGGCTTTGACCTGCCGACGCAGCCAAACAAGGCCAGCTTCTTGGTCGAAACGCGTGTGCCAGTATTGGCTGACGTCGTATGCGGGCAGCTTGAGTGGTGGTTCGTGCATCTTGATCTGCCAGGCGCGCTCAAAGCTGAGCGCGAGGTTCCGTGGGATGGTGGCGATGTAGTTGGTCTCCGACACGATCGGACCGATCGACAGGAAATGCCCCACCTTCATTGCGATAGAGGCGTTGACGTTCGGTGAGCGCAAAAACGCATCGACGGCGGAAGCATGCGCCGTATTGTCGAAACCGGTTACAACGTGGCCAAGTGTCCGATACAGCTGCAAGGTCAGCTTGTCTGGAATTTCGGGATGGTTGTGTCGCGCAACGCACGCGTACCGCGCGCTGAAGAGGCGCTCGCGGTAAAAACCTTCGCCGCCAAAATGGAAAAAGCCGAGTGCCAAGTCAACCTTGCCCGTGGCCAGCGCGCGCGCCAAGTGTAGTGTGGTGAGTTGCTGCGCCTCAAGGCGAACCCCCGGGGCCTCCTCTGCGATGGTGCTTGCCAGCCGGGGGAGAAAGATTTGCTCGGCCGTGTCGGACATGGCGAGACGAAAGGTTCGAATCGCTGTGGCAGGCTCGAACCCGCCTGTTTCAAGGCTCCTGCGCACGATTTCAAGTACTGCACACGCGCTCTCATAGAGGTCATCCGCAAAAGGGGTTGGCATCAACCCTTCAGGCATCCGAACAAACAGCTTGTCGCCATACGCGTCACGCAAGCGCGCCAGACTACGGCTCATGGCCGGTTGGCTCAAACCCAGCTCTCCCCCGGCGAACGTCAAATTGCGTGAGCGATAAATGGCCTCAAAGAGCTCAAGCAGGTTGAGGTCCACCCTGTTGGATAGGCGTTTGGGATCGCGTGTCGCCATGCAGTTTGGTAATGCGATGGATTAGTACATATCATTTTACGCATGTGGCTGCTTTACATAGCATCCTTCGAATGCGTATTCAGAGCATTCGAGCCCATGCCCTTTCGGTCCCATTGACCATCGATGTCCCCGGCGCGGGGAAGTACCAAGAGTCGTTTGGCTGCTGCGTCGTCGAGGTCGAAACTGATGACGGAGTGATCGGCCATGGCTTGACAGGGATCACTCAGGAGCAGGCAATCGCCCCGATCGTCGCGCAAGTCATTGCACCGGCGCTGGTAGGAACCGATCCGCTTGCGCACGAGGCACGCTGGGAGCAAATGTATTGGTTGATGTCCTCGCGAGGGCAGACAGGCTACGCACAACACGCCGTTGCGGCCGTGGACATTGCACTCTGGGACATCAAGGGTCGTGTGCTTGGTCTTCCGATCTGGCGGTTGCTTGGTGGGGCAAGGAATTCAGTTCCGGTCTATTCCACATTCGGGTTTGATTTCCTGTCGAAGGACGAATTGGTGTGCGCGGCGCGCGCGATCTCTGCGAAGGGATGGAAGCACCTGAAGATGGTGGTAGGGCATCGGGCACTACAGCGGCGTGACCTGCCGGGCGGCCGTGACCTCGCAAGCATCATCCAGGAAGACGCCAGACGTGTTCGCAGCGTGCGCGAAGCGCTGGACGAGGATGTGTGGTTGTACATCGACGCGAACTGCAGCCTTGACGCGTATCACGCAGGCCGCCTCGCGAACATGGTTGCCGATTGCGGGATCGGCTTCTTCGAGGAGCCCATCACGCAGAACGACGCGGGCGCCATGGCCGCGCTGCGGCAGATGACCGGGATGCCCACCGCTTGCGGCCAGAACGAAGGTCTTGCTCATCGTTTCCGCGACTGGCTGGTGGCTGGAAGTCTCGACTTCGTGCAGCCCAATGTGGTGATCAGCGCGGGCTTTACGCAGTGCGTGCGCATCGCCGCATTGGCCAATGCCTTCAATGTGGCAGTTACCAACGGCGGCGCCTTCCCCCTGCACAACATGCACCTGCAAGCTGGCGTGGCCAATGGCACCAAGGTGGAATGGCATTTGCCTGTGGTGGCCCTCATGGAGCAAATCTACGAGGGGTTCCCCGTGCCAGACGCCGGACTCTTGCAGATGTCGGATGCCCCCGGGTTGGGCTTTCACCTGCGGCGGGAGGCGTTGCAGGAGTTTGCGGTCGCTGCGCGCTGATCAAAAACACAGGAGACATCGATGAAAAGACGAACCGTACTCGCGTGCATGACGGCACTGCCAGCGCTGCCCATGATTAGTTGGGGGCAGGACCGAACATCGCCCCGTCCGCACTCGACGCAATCCATCATTCGCATGGTGGTGCCGGCTTCTGCAGGCGGCACGCTGGATCAACTGGCGAGATTGCTGGCGACGGAAATGGCTCGCCTTTCGGGCCAGCGGATCATCATCGAGAACAAGACAGGTGGAGCGGGAGCCCCGGCGCGCCAATACGTGGCGGCTGGCCCCGCCGATGGCTCACTGATCTTCATGGGACAGGTTCATGAAATCACCCGCGCCGCGCTGGTGCGCAATGTGCCCCATCCCATGACTGCACAGAGCTTCACACCCGTGGCGATGATTGGGACTGTTCCCAACGTTCTTGTTGTCAATCCTGTCGTACCGGTCAAGACCGTGCAGGAGTTCGTCAACTGGGCCAAAGGCAGGGATTTGAACTACGGGATCGGCAGCGTAGGGAATCTGCAGAACCTGGCGGGAATTCTTTTTCAGCAACAAACAGGGCTGAAGATCAAAGCGGTGCCGTATCGCGGCAGCGCACCTGCGATCAACGACCTTCTGAGTGGCCAGATCCAGATGCTCTTCGAAACCATGCCCGCAACGCTAGGACAGATCGGCGCCGGAAAGATGCGCCCTCTGGCGACCACCGCCGACAGGCGCTCGGTCGCACTGCCGCAGGTTCCTACCTTCGCAGAAGCCGGCTTGCCGAAGATGCAAATGACCACTTGGTACGGTGCCTTTGTGCGAGCTGGAACTCCCGCCTCGGTGACGCAGCCGATCGCTGCGCTGATTGCAGAAGCCCTGCTCACACCGAATCTACAGACGGCGTGGCGTGAGGCGGGGATGACCGCGGCCCCATATCTTTCCGGGGCTAAGTTTTCAGAATTCGTCAATGCCGAGCAGCATCGCTGGGTGCAACTGGTGAACGAGACTGGCGCAAGGATCGAGGAGTAATTGGCCCGCCTCGACTTTCTCTCGTACGGCGATCTGGAGCGACAGGCTCGAGCCCGGCTGCCGCGTAGCCTCTATAGCTATGTTTCATCGGGCTCGGAGGACGGCCTCGCGCTGGAGGGCAACATTGATGCTTTCCGTCGCTGGCGCTTCGTGCCGCGCGTTCTCAACAATGTATCTGTGCGCACGCAAGGAACCACGCTGTTCGGCGTGGAGTACGCTTCGCCCATCGGTATCGCTCCGATGGGGATCGCTGGGGTGTGCAGCCACGACGGTGATCGCAAATTCGCGCGTGCGGCCGCCAGCCAGAATCTTGCGTATGTGCTGAGCGGTGCGTCGACGACCCCATTGGAGGCGGTGGCCCGTGAGAACCCGGGGAGCTGGTTCCAAGCCTACTTGTCTGATCGCTGGGAGGAGATCGATGCCTTGGCCACGCGTATCTGGACTGCGGACATTCGCACATTGGTGGTCACCGTGGATGTTCCAGTCGCAGCGATCCGGGAGACGGAACTGCGAAGCGGCTTTTCCGTCCCGCTGAAGCTGCGCCCCTCACTGGTCGCAGGGGCCGCCCTGCGGCCACGCTGGCTCGTCGGGACATTCGCTCGCACCTTGCTGGAGTGCGGCATACCTCACTTTGAGAACTTGGGTGCGCAACGCGGCGGCCCGATCATCTCGACGGGCGTGGATCATCGCGCGAGTCGGGCGGGCCTGAGCTGGGACCACTTGCGCAGACTGCGTGAACGCTGGCAGGGACGACTCGTCATCAAAGGCATCCTCTGTCCCGAGGACGCGCGCGAGGCTCGCAGTGCGGGGATGGACGGCATCATCGTTTCGAACCATGGGGGTAGACAGCTTGACGGAAGCGTTGCGCCTCTGGATGCACTACCTGACATCGTGTCCGCGGTTCCTGGCTACCCTGTGATGCTCGATGGCGGCGTTCGGCGAGGAACCGACGTCCTGAAAGCACTGGCGCTCGGTGCGCATTTCGTCTTCGTCGGACGGGCGGCCATGTATGGACTGGCGGTTGCTGGCCAAGCGGGTGTCGAACGCTCATTGCAGCTCATCCAGCGAGAAATCGACGTGAACCTGGCACTGCTGGGCTGCACTTCAACCGAGTCCCTGGACCGCAATCATCTTCAAAAAACTTTTTCATGACGAATCCAACTTTCTCCACGACCGGCACCGTGCGCGATGCCTTCTACCAGTTGATGCGAGACTGCGACTGCCATGTGATCTTCGGAAATCCCGGCTCGACCGAGCTGTCGATGTTCCGGAACTTCCCGGACGACATCGAGTACATCCTCGGCCTGCAGGAGGCATGCGTCGTGGGGATGGCGGACGGCTATGCACAGGCCACCGGAAAGGCCGTTTTCGTCAACCTTCATTCGGCGGCGGGCGTGGGCAATGCCATGGGCAATATCTACACGGCGTTCAAGAACCAGACGCCCCTGGTGATCGTTGCGGGACAGCAGTACCGCGCCCTCCAACCCTTTGATCCGTACCTTTTTTCACGCCAAGTGACCGAGCTTCCGCGTCCGTACGTGAAGTTTTGCATTGAGCCTTCCCGTGCCGAGGATGTGCCATTGGCTTTTGCGCGAGCTCATCACATTGCGATGCAGCATCCGCGCGGGCCCGTGATGGTCTCCGTCCCGGCGGACGACTGGAACAAACCGAGCACATTTGTGCCGCGACAGGTCGTGAGCCAGCGCAGTCGCCCTGATCCGGCGGATATGGCGAGCCTGCGAGCCACGGTCGGGGAAAGCGAACGCATTGCACTGGTCGTGGGAGCTGGGGTCGACCGCGATGGAGCATGGGAAGAAGTCGTAGCGCTAGCGGAAGCTTGCCAAGCCGCTGTCTTCGTGGCGCCATTGTCGGCGCGCTGCAACTTTCCCGAGAACCATCCCCTTTTTCAGGGTTTCCTGCCCGGTGCGAGCGCACAAATTCTCGAGCGTCTGGCGGGGCACGACCTCATTCTTGTGCTCGGTGCCCCAGCGTTTACGTACCACGTCGAGCGTGGCATCGATGAATCGCACCTGCCGCAGGGCGCACAACTCATCCTGGTGACGGACGATCCCGAAGTCGCCGCAGCCATTCCGGAAGGACGCGCGGTGGTGGCAAGCATCCAACTTGCGCTTCGTGACCTGTTGCAGGACCTGCCGCGGCGCAGCCGGAGCGCTTCACCGTGCCGTGCTTCGCCTGCTGCCCTCCCGGCTTGCGACCCGTTGAGCGCGGCCTACGTGCTGCAGACAATTGCGCAACTGCGTGATCCCAGCGACATCGTGGTCGAGGAGGCCCCTACGGCGCGCCCCTGGATGCAGCAGTTCCTGCCGATTACTCAACCAGGCACTTTCTTTACCATGTCGAGTGGAGGCTTGGGTTTTGGCATGCCGGCGGCTGTTGGCATCGCGATGGCCAAACGCGAGCGGCGTGTGATCGCCCTGCTTGGCGACGGATCCAGCATGTACAGCATCCAGAGTCTCTGGAGCGCAGCTCAGCACAACCTCGACGTCACCTTCGTCATCCTAAACAATGGCTGCTATGCAGCCATGAAGCGGCATGCTGGTTTGCTCGGCTTCGCGCCGGAAGAAAAGGTTGTGGGCATCGACATTCCTGGTATTCGGTTCGACCAGCTTGCGATGGCGCAGGGTTGTGCAGGCATGAGAGTCACGCGTGCTGATGAACTGCGGGAAGCGTTGCAAGGCGCCTTGGCCAAGCGGGGACCATGTTTGATCGAAGTGGTCATTTCCTAGCAGGGCCGCTGTCCAAGCTGCAGGCTCTAGCCGGTTCAGAGGGCATCGCGCCGGCACGTTGTCGAAATCAAAGGATGATCGACCATCGGCAACTTAAGCTTCTCAAGTTGCATGTGAGTTCATCTCTTGGCGATCTGCGGGCCCATCAAGAAAGCTCAGAAGGCAGCGAGGCGCAACGATTCAAAATCTGGACGAAGTTGCGCAGAGCCTCCTTGTTGTGTGCTCCTCGCAGCTGCAATGTGCACATGTGCCCCTGAAGCAGGGAATCGGGTTGAACTAGAACTCGAATCAGACCTGCCTTTTCCCACATTCTGGCCTCTCGATGCGCGAGGCTCCACAGATACTGACCGCCGCTGAGCAACTGCAGTGCGACCGAGCTGGACTCCACTTCCACATCCGACAGGCCAGCCATGGGGGCGGAGCGATATACCGCCAAGACTCGGTCAAGCTTCGGTCGGGAAGGAGTGAACGCCGGCGGAAGGATCCACGGCTGGTCCGCAATGTCGCGCCAGCTGAGCGTCTTGCGCCTCGTGTATCGGTGGCCGATCCCGGAGACGATGCTGGTGTACTCCTCATAGATGGGCGTCACGACGACACGGTTGAGATCGACACTGAGCTCCGCATGGCTAATCATGAGATCAAGAGAGCCGTTGAGCAACTGGCCGTAGAGGTATCCAATGTTGCCGCTCAGAACTCTCACGCGGACGTGCGGCAGTTCAGCGTTGGCCAGGTGAACGGCTGCAGCCAACAGATGGGAGGAGATCGAGGCGATTGCTCCGATGCGAACCTCGTCAATGACGGATGCGCCCGCGATTTCGTGTTCCGCCGCGTCAAGCTGATCCAGCACCCTTTGGGCGTGATGGATGAATCGCATGCCCGCCGCGGTAGGGGTCAAGGCCTTGGACGACCGATCAAACAGCTTCGTGCCGAGCAGTGACTCTAGCTGCGCGAGAGAGCGCGAGGCAGCTGGCTGGGTCATGTTCAGATCATGCGCCGCGCTACTGAGGCTGAGGGCGCTGCCGAGCTTGGCCACAAGCCGCAGCTGTCTCAACGAAAGATACCTAAAGTCGGAGGCCATGAAACAATTCGGGGAAGACCGCCTCGGTTTACTTGCAGCCTGGACTGCTTAGGGCGCATCGTTCAATGCGCCCAATCTTGCCTGATCATCGATGCGGCATGTTCAGCGACCATGATGGAAGGTGCATTGGTGTTGCCCGAGACGATGGTTGGCATCACGGATGCGTCGACCACCCTGAGCGCGTCGATTCCGTGGACGCGCAACCTTGAGTCGACCACCGCCTCCTGATTCTCGCTTGGACCCATGGCGCAAGTGCCGACTGGGTGATAGATGCTCAAGGCCTTCATTCGAATCCAATTCATGAGTTCGCCATCGGTCGAAAGCTTGGCTGGTGGTTCGTGTGGCGCTTGAATGAATTTGGCTAAGGGCGCAGTGGCCGCGATCGATCGCATCTTTTTCAGGAGCTCGAGTGCGAGTGATGCGTCTGCCTCGTGCTCCAGGTAGCAAGCATCGATGGACGGAGGCACCAGAGGATCTGCGGATCGAATCGTGATCCGGCCCCTGCTCTTAGGGCGAAGCAAGCAGGCGGACAGCGTGATGCCCGGGAAAGGATGAGGACCCTGGTCCGGTCGATCGAAGCTCATGAGGGCCAGATGAATCTGTGCGTCCGGCCAATCTGCTTCGGCTTGGGAGCTGCAAAAGAACGCCCCGGCCCGAAAGACGCTTGAAGCAATCGCCCCCTCGCGCTTGAACTGGTACTGCAGGAAGGCGCGCATCTGCTGGAGCTTCGAGTTGGCAACGTCATTGAGTGTCGTGACGCCCTGGCAGCGAAACATTGGCCGCACTTGCAGATGGTCCTGCAGGTTGGCGCCGACACCTTCCAGGTGCTGGATCACCGGAATTCCGAGTTTGCGCAGCAGTTCCTCGGGACCGATGCCGGACAGTTGCAGAAGCTGCGGCGACTGCACTGCGCCGGCCGAGACGATCACCTCGCAAGTCGCAAGTGCCCGCGTCACTTGGCCGCCTCGAAGGAACTCGACGCCCGTGGCCTTTCCACCCTCAACAAGGACGCGAAGAGCATGACTGTCGGTCAACACCCGTAGGTTCGTTCGGGACATGGCGGGCCGGAGGTAGGCGCTGGCACTGCTGACCCGTGCGCCTTCGCGGGTGTTCATCTTGAAGTAGCCAGCACCGGTGTTGTCACCCAGATTGAAATCCTCAGTGGGGGCAATTCCGCATGCCTCGGCAGCGGCGATGAAAGCCTCGGAAATAGGGTCGCGGGGCAGCATGGACACATGAAAAGGGCCTGTGCCGCCGCCTTGGGCGGCATTCAAGCCGCCTGCCGATCGCTCGAAGGATGTCCGAACGTCCTGCCAGGACCATCCCGGGTTTCCCAGCGCCTCCCAGTGGTCATAGTCGCGACGATGGCCGCGCAGGTAGAGCATTCCATTTATGAGACTTGAGCCGCCCAAACCCTTACCCCTGGGCCAGTGGACTTGCCGATCGGCCAGATGAGCCGAGGGTTCCGTCTGAAACTTCCAGTCGTACCTGGGGTTGCCTACGGTCTTGAAGATCCCGATCGGCCAGTCAATCCAACGGCTACGCGCGGTTCCCCCTGCCTCGAGCAGCAGCACCGAACATGAAGGATCTTCACTGAGGCGCGCGGCCAGAGCCGCTCCAGCAGATCCTGCTCCTACGATCACGAAGTCGGCGGACAACAATTGGTTTTCCTTCATCAGCTGATGGTCAAACGGGCCTGGCGTGCAAGCGCGATCCAGCGTGCCGACTCGGACTCGACAAGCTTGCCGAACTCCTGAGGCGAAGTGGGCGCGGCCTCCATGCCGATGCCTGCGAAGCGCTCCTGCACCGTCGGAGAGGCAAGTACTTTGTTGAGTTGCGTGTTGAGGCGGCCGACGATGTCCGAAGCGGTTCCTTTCTTCACGAGCAGACCGTCGAAGGGACGGATCACGAAGTTCGGAAACCCTGATTCGACCATTGTTGGAACGTCCGGAAGTGCGGCAACGCGCTTGCTCGCGGAAACAGCCAGTGGACGCAGCCTGCCGCCCTTGATCAGCGGTACTGAACCTGCGGCACCCATAAAGATGAAGTCCGCCAAGCCTGTCATGACGTCCGTCGCAGCCTGCCCCATCTGCACATAGGGGACATGAATTGTCTTAAGGTTGGCGTCGATATTGAGCATCTCGCCGGCGAGATGCGGGGGCGTACCGTTTCCTCCCGATGCGTAGCTGATTCTTCCAGGGTTGGCTTTGATCGCGCTCACCAGATCCGCAACTGTCTTGTATGGCTTCTTGGGGCTTACGCACAGGACGTTGTAGCTCCACTCCAGTTGGCCGACAGGATCGAATTGCTTGACGAAGTTGATCTCGCTGGCGGGATACAAAACCGGAGAGACCAGCGAAGCTGAAGCGAGCACGTAGATGGTGTAGCCGTCCGCAGGAGCTCTGAGTGCCTCCGACACTGCAACAGTGCCGGCCGCTCCGTTCTTGTTGTCGACATACACCGCCTGACCGAGTCCGGCGCCCAGGCTGTCAGCGACGCTGCGCGCCGCGATGTCTGCAGGTGTGCCTGCAGTCCAAGGAACCAGCATCCGGATGGGTTTGTTGGGATACCGGTCCTGAGCAAAGCCGACCGAGTACGTTGCAATGCCGCTGGCCGCACCCACAAGCAGGTGGCGGCGATTAAGTCTGGTCATCTGTTGTCTCCAAGTCCAAATAGGTTTTGTCGCGTGGACTCTAGGAGGAGGGAGGCGGCGGCGCCAATGAGTTCATTGCAAGCTTGCATACCAAGTTTGATATGTGCGTCGATCCGACGGCCAGTCCGCGGCGCTTCCAGCGCCTCACGGCTGCGTCGCAGACGCTACGAGCCCAGGTTGTCTCGCGGCTGGCAGCCAGCGTTCGACGCGGCATCATGACCTTGCTCACGCAGGCCATGATGTTCCGGGCGCACATCGACGTCGACCGCATGAGCGCTCAACAGAAGGTTGAGCTGGCTGACGAGATCTACGTTCAGCAGCCCAACTTGCTGGCTCCCATCCTCGTGTTGCCTCGCTACGGTGTCGAGATGCTGCAGCTTGAGGTGCCGATCTACGTTCTTTTGGTCGCGCTCCAGGCCATGAAGCACTACGGGCACGCCATGCCAACGATCGCTGAAGACATCCAGGAAGTCTGCTCGCAGCGGCTGAGGGCGAGGATGAAGTTCACCGAGGGCGTGCCGCCAGCCCTCGTGGCGCAGATGATCACGAATTCCTGCGTCGACCAGCCGATGCGGCTTCAGTCCGTGCTTGAGCCAGATGCGCTGCACGACAGCGAACGACGCGTCGCCAACTTCAGCCGCCAGTTTGCGGCTGCTCCAGTGCATGAGCTGTCCTTGGGCTTGTGTTTGAGCTTGAGCTTACTGTCTAGCACCCGCGCTCGCGGCTCGGTCACCGACCGTAAAGGCGCGCGGCCCAGGTGCAGCGACACCAGCTCGGCGAGACTTTCAAGTTCAAACGCCTTGATCCATCGCGTGACGAAAGCGTCGTTGCAGGCCACCTTGGCGCGGATGTCTACCTGACGTCCACCGTCGGCCCACAGCAACATGCAACGCGTGCGCCGCGCCGACGCCGCACTGCCACTGCGCTTGCGAATCACCGCCTCCAGTTCGCCGCGGTTGTCGGCCGTCAACTTCATCCTGTGCATGCCTTTCAAGATGGAGCATACACATCCGATTTCAGTGCTGCTGTGAACTAGCGCCCGCGCGCTTCAAGCGCACGTGACAGTCTCGCGAACGATTTGAGCATCGAAACGAGCTGGGTCGCCTCTCGCCCGAGTCGGCGCCCGGCTTTGAAGATGATGCCGACTTGATAGGCGAGATCCAGTTGTTCCTTGACCTTAATTTCAGCAAGAGTCGCCGCAGCAAGCGGGTGGCTGAGGAGAGACGTGGGGAGCCGAGCCACACAGTCGGACTCGAGCAGCATCGAAACTGCGCCGAACAGCGAGTCCGAGACCGCGGCAAAGCGCGGACTGCCCAGTTCGTGCCGCAGAAACAACTCCTGAACGCTTTCATCCTGCTGGCCCAGCTTGGCGGGATCTCCAACCACGATCCATTCGCTGGAGGCGAGATCCCTCACCGAACGCGCCGAATTCAAGGGATGGCCTTTGCGCGCCACAATCGTCGCCGTCGCCTCGTACAAGAAGTGGACCGTAAGGTCTCCGGACTCAAAGGATTCCGGAAGCCGCATCACGGCCAGGTCGAGCCGGTTGTCTCGGATGCCACTGAGCAACTCGGACGTCGAGCGCTGGGTGAGATGAATCGTCGTGTTCGGAAAGGTAAGGCGAAAGTCCTTGAGCACCGAAGGTGCGAGCCGCAGCGAGGGATCGATCGACACCCCCAGCCGAACCCTGCCCGCGACGGGTTGGTTGATGTTGCGCAGCCACTCTTCAGCGCGCTCCGACTCTTGCAGGATCGCTCGGGCCTGTGCGACAAACTCCTCACCGACGGGGGTAAGGAGCACGCCCTTGGCCGTTCGCTGAAGCAGCGTTACGGCATATTGCGTCTCCAGATTCGAAACGCTTTTCGTGAGTCCGGCCTGCGAAACATCGAGCGCTCGCGCTGCCGCTCGATAGCCGCCATGGGCCACGATAGCCAGGAGATCTCTTAGTTGTTGCAGTGTCATGCGCTGATGGTAGCGCGCAGTGATTGCTAAAAGCAATCGTGAGCGATCCGGATCGGTAGTAATGCTCCGGACTCTCGCGCACAGTAGGACTATGACTTCCATCGTGTCCTACCCGAACCATATCGCTGGGCTTAAGCCCTACCTGCCGGGCAAGCCCGTCAGCCAGGTCGCCCGGCTGCTACCCGGCCAGCGCATCATCAAGCTTGCGTCGAATGAGAATCCGCTGGGTGCCAGTCCGCGGGCTATCACAGCCCTTGCTCAAGGCGGCGTGGACATGTCACAGTATCCGGATAACGACTGTACGGACCTCGTCTCGGCGTTGGCCGAATTCCACGGTGTGAGTTGCGACATGATCGTCGTAGGCGCCGGCTCCGAGAGCATCCTGGGCACGGCAGTCTCGACAATCCTGTCGGTTGGGCGTCGCACGTCGTACGCCCAATACTCCTTCCAGGCCTACGTGAACGCGGCGCAGCGCCTCGGTGCAACAGCGATTCAGGTGCCGTCGCCGGACTTCATTGTTGACTTGGCGGGCCTTCATCAAACGCTCGCTCAGGACCCCGCGTTGATCTATATCGCCAATCCGGGGAACCCGACCGGTACGTGCATCGATCCTGGCCAATTGGAGACATTCATCCGCTCGGTGCCGTCGCATGTGGTCGTGTTGCTTGACGAGGCCTACTTCGAGTACATGCCGGCCGAGCTTCGTGTCGATTCGGTGCGCTTGGCAGAAAAGCTGCCCAACCTGCTCGTCACGCGGACGTTCTCGAAGGCCTACGGTCTGGCCGGCCTGCGCGTTGGCTACGGAATCGCGCATCCGAACCTCGCCGGAATGCTCCGCCGTGTGCGCGCTCCGTTCACTGTCACTGAGGCGGCGCAGCGCGCTGCCATTGCGGCACTTGAGGATACGGATTTTCTGGCTCGTACCGTCGCCCTTAACAGCGAGGCCAAGGCTCTGATGCAGGAGGGGCTGACGGCGTTGGGCCTGACCGTCGTTCCATCGCACACCAACTTCCTGCTCGTCGATGTTGCGGACGGGGCTGAGTGGACCCACCGACTGGAGCGGCGTGGTCTGATCGTGCGCCCCGTCGCGGCGTATGGTCTGCGCGAGTTCGTCCGCATCAGTGTTGGAACCCTAGCCGACACACAGGCGGTGCTTGACGCCTTCAAGGCGGAGATGCACCCATCTGAAAACGAGAAGTCGGGAGACTGACCTTCCGAAGGTTCGTGCTGGGGTTGCCACCAGGCTGGCACCCGACCATACGAATCACGCCAACCCGTTCTTCTCCGGAGCAGCCCCCGCGCTGCAGGGCAATTTCTCTCAACCCACCAAGGATTCGCATGATCTCGAAGTTCACCGGGGCGGTCGTTTCGATCGCTCTTGCATTGGTTACCGCCCAGGCAACGGCTCAACCCCTGACCGGCACACTCAAGAAGATTGCCGATGCGGGCGCGATCACGCTGAGCGTGCGCGACAACCAACTGCCGTTCTCGTACATCGACGACAGTCAAAATGTCATGGGGTACTCCCTGGACCTGTGCTATCGGGTGGTTGATGCGGTGAAGAAGGCGATCGGCGGAAAGGATGTCCAGGTCAAGACTCAACTCGTGACGGCGCAGACGCGGATCCCCCTGTTGGCCAACGGCACGGTAGACCTCGACTGCAGTAGCGTGACGAACAATGCGGCCAGGCAGACTCAGGTCGGTTTCAGCAACACGACGTTCCTGACGGCAACATCCTTTGCATATAAGAAAAGCAATGGTTTGAAGACGATCGCCGACCTGAAGGACAAGACGGTCGTGTCGATCGCCGGTACCAATAACCTAGTTCAACTCAACGAAGTCAACACGAAGCGAAACCTGGGCATACGCGTCCTCGGGGCAAAAACGATGGCAGAGGCCTTCCTGATGCTGTCTACCGATCGCGCGGCGGCACTTGTGACCGACGACATCCTGTTGGCAAGCTTCATTGCCGCTTCGGCCGAGCCTGCCGCGTATGCGATTTCCGCGGAGGCGCTCGGTCCTGTTGAACCCTATGCGCTAGTCATGCGTCGAGACGATCCCGACTTCAAGCGGGTAGTTGACAAGGCGCTTGCCGATTTCTTTGCGACCCCCGCTGCGAAGCAGACCTATGTGAAATGGTTTCAGACGCCGATTCCGCCCAAGGGCATCAACCTGAGCTTCCCGATGAGCAATGGTCTTTCTAGGGCTTTCGCTAAGCCGACGGACTCGATCGATCCCGCAGCCTATTGATGCGCTTCGACGCGGCCTCAGACATGAACTACAACTGGAACTGGGCGGTGCTGTTCGAACTGTCGCCTACGGGGGAGGGGACCTATCTCCACCTTCTCTTGGTCGGGATGACTTGGACCATGGCGACGACCGCATTGGTGGCCGTCGTTGCCGTGATCCTCGGCACCGCCATAGGTGTCGTTCGGACCTTGGAGAGTCCGCTCGCACGGACGCTGGGACGTGTGTACGTGGAGATCTTTCGGAACATCCCGCTCATCGTCCAGTTGTTCCTCTGGTACTTCGTCTTGCCTGAGTTGCTGCCAGCGGACGCTGGGCGCTGGGTCAAGCAATTGCCGGAGGCACCTTTCGTTGCGGCCGTGGTCGGAATCGGGCTCTACATGTCTGCGCGAGTGGCCGAGCAGGTGCGCAGTGCCATCGACTCGCTTCCCAAGGGTCAGCCGATGGCTGGTATGGCAATGGGCTTTTCCACAGCACAGACCTACCGCTATGTGCTGCTGCCCCGCGCCTATCGGATCATCTGGCCCACACTCACGACCGACCTCACAAATGCTGTCAAGGCCACATCAGTTGCCTTGACCATTGGCCTGTCCGAGCTCACTGCGCAAGCCAACGCGATGCAGGAGTTCTCATTCCAGGTATTCGAGGCATTCGCGGCCGCGCTGACGATCTACCTGGCATTGAACATGTCGCTACTGTTCATCATGCGCAGGATTGAGCGTCGAATCACGTTGCCGGGTTTCGGCATCTAGGGAGGAAGCGATGTTCAATCATTTCGATGCATCGGCCATTTGGCACGCTTTGCCGTACCTCCTGCTGGACGGTTTAGCGTTCAGCGTGAAGCTTACCGTCGTGGCGGGAGTCTGTGGGCTGCTGCTCGGGACCGTTGTGGCACTGATGCGCCTGAGTGGCAACCGGACTGTGCGCACCATCGGGACCGCCTATGCCAACTTCTTCCGAGCGGTCCCGCTGGTGCTGGGGATCTTCTCGTTCTACGTGCTCATGCCCTACATCGCCGCCTGGGCCACAGGGGCGCCGCAGCCGGTCCAAGTGGGAGCGATGCTCTCGGCCTACGTCACCTTCACGCTCTTCGAGGCGGCCTACTTTTCCGAGATTGTCCGCGCAGGCATCCAGGCCGTCCCGTCGGGACAGATTGCAGCGGCCAAAGCACTCGGCTTGCGGCCTAGCGCCGCACTGGCGCACATCATCCTTCCGCAGGCTGCTCGCAAGATGGTGCCGGTGCTCTGCACGCAACTCATCGTGCTGTTCCAGGACACCTCGCTGGTCTACGTGCTCTCTTTGTCCGACATCTTCGGGCTCGCTTCGAAGTTCGCACAGCGCGACAACCGGCTGGTCGAGATGTACCTGGCGGTCGCCATCATTTATTTCGTCATCTCGTTTGCAGCGTCCAGCGCTGTGAAGGCGCTCCAACGGCGACTGCGTGTCTGAGCGGCGGGGTCCGGGTAAACGCGCATTTCTCACAACGTACAGAGAGATGAGAATCCATCAGGCGGACAACAGTCCGTCAAGCGGACAACTTTTTGTCCGCCCAAAAACCTGATGGAACTGCAATGAACTCCTCCAAGCTCTGGCTTTCGAAGACCCTCTTGCTGCTGGCAGCCGGCGTACTTATGCCGTTCGCCGCGGCGCAGGCCAGTTCCGGCCAATGGGCGCCGAGCAAGCCTGTGAAGATCATTGTCCCGATCGTGGGGAGCACCAATGACACGATTGCACGTCTGATTCAGCCAGCTCTGCAGGAGGCCCTAGGTCAACCCGTCATCGTGGAGAACCGGCCAGGCGCAGGCGGCAATATCGGTGCGGATTTCGTGGCCAAGGCGCCGCCTGACGGACAGACAATCCTCGTGGGCTACAACGGGCCGATCGCGATCAATCCAACGCTCTTCACGAAGATGCCGTTCGATCCGATCAATGATCTGACGCCGATCACGCTCGCGGTAACGTCGCCACAGTACCTGGTGGTCAACGCGCAACTGCCGATCAACACCGTCGCCGAATTCGTCGCGTATTCCAAGGCCCACAAGGGCAAGGTGTCTTACGCATCGGTCGCGATGGGGAGCGCGTCCCACCTGACCATGGAGATGCTCAAGTCTGCAGCCTCGATCGACGTGGAGCACATCCCGTACAAAGGCGCCGCGCCTGCGCTGGTCGACTTGGTGGCCGGCAATGTGCAAAGCGCATTCCTTGTGCCTGGCAACGTGCAGCAGTTCGTCAAGGATGGTCGACTGCGCATTCTGGCAACCACGGGCCAGAAGCGGTCTTCCCAGACCCCGAACGTTCCCACGTTGATCGAATCGGGCTACCCAGACTTCTTGGCCACATCCTGGGTAGGCTTTTTGGCGCCCAAGGCGACACCCAAGGACATTGTCCAGCGCTACAACACCGAGATCGTAAAGATCCTGAAAAGGCCTGAGATTCGGGCCCAGCTTCAGGAAATGGAATTCGACGTCGTGGCCACCAGCCCGCAGGACTTCTCTAAGTGGATCGCGACGGAGGTAGCGCGCTGGGGGAAGGTGATCAAGGCCACCGGCGCCAAGGTGGATTGATTTCACGCGAGCCGTGGGCCGACGGACCGGGCGGGTCGACCGGGCGGCAGCTATACGTGTTCATGCTGCCTTCTTGCGCTTGGGTGCGCTTCCGCGCGCGGCTTGGTCAGGTGTCACACCCAGTGCTTCGGAAAGCATCGATGCATCGCGAATGACGAGCTTCCCAAGGGCTTGCATCTCGCGGTCGCCCAAACGAGTGGCTGGTCCGAACACGCCTATGGAGCCCGCGACCCCCTTGCCATTGAAGAAGGGAGCTGCCACGGCGACGGCCCCCTCGATCAATTCGTTTCGGCTGACCGCGAATCCGCGTTTGCGCGTGGCCGCCAGTTCGTTGCGAAAGAGGGTCTGGTCTATGCCAAGACCGTGGGTGTAGCGGTCGAGGTGAACTTCCGCATCGGGCATGAACGCCAGGATCGCGCGGCCGCTTGCGCCGAGGGCAATGCGCTCGGTATAGCCGACGCCGCGCTTGAAGTTCAGAGGCTGTGGGCTGGGCATTTCGGCCAGACACAGACGCAGTTGATCCTGTGCGACGAAGACGGCCACCGTCTCCCTCGTCTCCGACCAGAGCTTTTTCATGATCGGCTCGGCAATCACCGAAACGTCCAAGGTCTCCGACCAGACGTGCGACAACCTGGCCACCGCCGGTCCGAGCCGAAAGCGCTGCGGATCGCCCGACGACGAAATGAAACCGTTGGTCTCGAGCGTATAGAGCAATCGGTACAGCGTCGGCCGACTGAGGTCAACCCGAGTCAGCAACTCGCTGGCCGTAAGTTCAAAGTCGTCTCTAGTGAATGCCAGCAGTAGCTCCAACGCACGCGTAACCGCTCTGACGCTGTCTGTGCCCTTGTCCGGTATTTCCATGGTGTTCCTGCCCGATTTGCTACCTCGGTTGCGGTGCGTCCCGCCAGCCTCGGAGTTCAGATTTGAAACACCAATGATACCGGCCGCCTCTTGCGCGATGACGGCATGTCCGTATAATGAAGATTGAGTTCGCTAGATGGACAAAAGATCTAAATGGAGACTACGATGAAAAACAGAGCTTTTGCTCGCGTCGGTTTGCTTGCGACCCTGTTCGCTTCAAGTGTTGCGCTGCCTTTTGCCGTCGCTGCGGCTTACCCTGACAAGCCCGTTAAGGTGGTGGTCGGTTTCGCGCCCGGTGGCACCAACGACATCCTCGCGCGCATCATTTCAAACAAACTCCAGGACCGCCTCAAACAAGCCTTCGTCGTGGACAACAGGGCGGGGGCCAACTCGATCATCGCGGCGGACTTTGTCTCGAAGGCGCCAGCGGATGGCTACACGTTGTTCGTTGCCTCCAGCGGGGCGCTCACGGTCAATCCGGCGATCTATTCGAAGCTGAGCTACGACCCGGTCAAGGACTTCACCCCGATCGCTTTGCTCGGCTCGTACCCTCTTGTGATCACGACGCCGGCAAGCTTGGGGGCTAAGGATGTGTCCGGTCTGAAGACGCTGGCTGCCAAGGCGCCCGGTGGCCTCAATCATGGCGTGGCCTCGTCGAGTTTTCAGCTCGCCGCCGAACTGTTCTCGCGTGAGACGGGGATCAAGTTCACGCATGTGAGCTACAAGGGCACGGGTCCCGTGCTCACCGCTCTGATGGGTGGCGAAGTGGATCTGGGTTTTTTGGATATTGCAGCTGCGTTGCCGCAGATTCAGGGCGGCAAATTGAAGGCGCTAGCGGTAACTACCTCCAAGCGATCGAGCGTGCTGCCCGATGTTCCCACGGTCGCCGAAGCAGGCGCACCCAATTACGACGTTCCGATCTGGACAGGTCTTGTCGCACCTGCCGGCACGCCGCCAGACGTGACGAACGCGCTCCGCAACGCGCTCAAGGGCATCCTCGCCGACCCCGACACCATCCGGCAGTTCCAGAAACTCGGCATGGAGCCGGGAGATGTGGATGGCGCGAAGTTCGGTCGTCAGATCGCCTCCGACAAGGCGAAATGGACGGGACTGGCCAAGAGCGCAAACATCAAGGCCGACTGAGGGCGGCGGAGTTCGAGCTATGACAACTATTCCTATCACGCTGCTCTTCGCCGATGGGGCATCGCGCCGCATTGAAACGCAAGCGGGAGTCAGTGTAGTCGCCGCGGCCACCGAGGCTGGCCTGAACCTGTTGACTGACTGCAGCAACGGTCAGTGCGGCACATGCACGGCGAACTTGGTGTCGGGGGGCATTGAGCTTGGTCACTACGACCGCGCGGTCCTGCCGGATAGCGATAGGGCTGACGGCACGATTCTTACCTGTATTTCGCAGGTCACGGAGCCTTGCGTTGTCGAGTTCCCTTATGACATCTCAGAGGCCACGGCGGAGGAGCCGGAGCCAATCGAGGCACGTGTGCTGTCGGTCGAACGTGTGGCCGATGAGACGTTCCGCCTGGAATTGGAGATCGACGATGCCCTTGTCTTTGAGCCGGGCCAGTATGTTCGGATGCGCCCAAGCGGCGGCGCGGACTGGCGCTCTTATTCGATGGCTAATGTTCCTGGTGCCAGCAAGCTGGTCTTCTATATCCGACTGGTCGAAGGCGGTAGCTTCTCGACCTGGCTCAGCACATCGGCCGCACCTGGTGCCACGCTAGAGCTCAGTCACCCCCGCGGAAGCTTCTTTCTTCGCAAGGAAAGTCGGCCGAGGCTCTTTGTGGCTGGTGGCACTGGGCTCGCGCCATTCCTGTCGATGTTGGACAGCATTGCCGACCGGGAGGAGGAGCGCGCCATCCCGACCGTGCTTTTGCTGGGCGTGCGTACGGGCTCGCACCTCTTCGCCGTTTCGCAACTGGCTGCGCTGCAAGAAAAGTGGCCAGAACTGCAGTTGCGATTTGCCGCTGAACTTGATCCAGTCGAAAACTGCCACGCAGGCTACGCGACCGACCTGATTGGCTCACTAGCCCTCGGCCCGTCCACGCGTGTCTATCTCTGCGGTCCACCTCCGATGGTGGAAGCTGGTCGCACGGCCGCCGAGGCCGCGGGCGTGCCGCGCAAAGACATGCTTTGCGAGCGCTTCAACTGATCCACGTCCGTCTTCCCATTCAAACAAGGAACGCACATGAGTACCACCTACGACAAGATGATCAACCTCAAGGAGGGCATGATCAGCCGAGAGATTTTCTCCAGCAAGGAGGTCTATGAGGAAGAGCTGGAGAAAGTCTTCACCCGCGCGTGGTTGTTCGTCGGCCACGAAAGCCAGATTCCCAAGCCTGGAGACTATTTCACCTCGCGCATGGGTGCGGAGTCGGTCATCCTGACGCGGGACAAGAAGAATAAGGTCCACGTCTTCTTAAACTCCTGCCGCCATCGTGGCATGAAGGTCTGCCAGTACGACCATGGAAACACGCAGTTGTTCACCTGCCCGTACCACAGCTGGAGCTATACAACGGAAGGCAAGCTCTTCGGGGTCCCGCAATTCAAGCAGATCTACGACGGTTGCCTCGAGAAGGAAAACTGGTCGCTGATCGAAGTCGCGAAGTTGGAGATCTACAAGGGCACCGTTTGGGCCACTTGGGACAAGGATGCGCCGGACTTCCTCACCTTTCTCGGCGGTGCCAAAGAGCATCTGGATCTCGCGCTCGACTGTCGCGATGGCCGAGAGGGCGGTTCTGAAGTGCTGGTAGGCGTGCACAAATGGGTCATTCCCTGCAACTGGAAGTTCGCTGCAGAGAACTTTCTGGGCGACACCTACCACAACGTGAGCCACCGCTCGGTCGACCTGATCGGCATCGGCCCCAGCGCTGAAGTCGGCGTGAAAGGCCGCCGCGACAACGAACTAGAGTTCGCACAGCATCTGTGGGTCAACTTTCCAGCCGGGCATGGCGTGCACAGCGCGATCATTCCCGAGGACACGCCGTTCGTCGATACGTTCCAGAACAACAAGATCGTCGCCGACTACTTTCGGTACTGCCACGAAGAGCGCAAGCGTCGGCTGGGCGCCGAGCGCAACCGCCTTGTGCCCTTCGTTGGCACGATTTATCCGAACGTGTCGTTCCATGGCAAGCAGCCTCGCAACCTGTGCGTCTGGCATCCCAATGGGCCGGAATCCACCGAAGCCTGGCGCTTCTTCCTTGTGGACGCCGATGCGCCCCAGGAGGTCAAGGACTTCCTGCGTTCGTACTACATGCGGTACTCCGGCCCCGCCGGCATGACCGAGCAGGACGACATGGAGAACTGGAACTACGCGACGGCCGGCAGCCGTGGCGTGATCGCCAAGCGTTATCCCTACAACTATCAGCAGTCCTTCGGAAAGGTGACGACCGATGGCCCGGTCGCGGGGAATGTGAGCCTCCAGGTGAGCGAAGAGAACCCGCGTCAGTTCTACCGCCGCTGGCGCGACTACATGAATGGAGCCGATTGGGACACGCTGATGGGTAAGCACGATGCTGGCCCTGCTAGCGGCGCCGTATGAAGCACGTCGATGCCCGCCGTGTGGCCATTGTCTCAGGTGGCACGTTTGGCCTAGGACAAGCCATCGTCGTCGAACTGGCGCGACGCGGTTATGGCGTGACCGCCTTTGGCTTGGCCCAGCCTCAGGTATCGAGCACTGCTGCAGGCTTCCAAGACTTGCAGGCCGAGCTTGCGAGCGCCGGCGTTGAAGCTAGTGTGGAAGTGATCGAGGCCGACGTCTCCAAGGCGGCAGACGTCGAGCGGGTTGTGGAGCGCACGCTAAAGCGCTTCGGTCGCGTCGACGGGCTCGTCAACAACGCGGCGATCGGCCCGTTGGGGACAGTCCTCGACACGGATGAGGCGACCTTCGCGCGAATCCTCGACGTGAATGTCAGAGGCACCTTCCTGGCAAGCCGCGCAGTCATTCCGCACATGGTGAAGCAGGGGGGGGGATCGATCGTGAACATTGGTTCGGGGGCCGGCTATGGCAAGCCCAACATGGCGGCCTACGCGTCCAGCAAGGGTGCCATCCTTGCCCTTTCTACGGCGATGGCTTACGACCATTTCCACGACCACGTCCGAGTGAATGTCGCTATTCCCGGCGGCGGCGGGATCGTCTCGGGCATGAGCGTCGGGCGGGTAGGTGGCGACACCGATGCATTTAAGAGCCGCAAGGTCGCCGGCACCGTGGCCGGTCGGCCGGCCACAGGCACCGATCTGGCCTATGCGGTTGCGTTCCTGCTCTCCGATGAAGCCGCCACCGTTTCCGGCACGGTCATCGACGTGGGGTGCTTTGCCAATCAGGGCGGCCCACTCGTGACGCGCGCTTGACAGTTCTAGACAAGGAAATCAGCAATGACCGAAATCGCACAAGAGGCGGCCGCCGAAGGCCGAGTCAAGTCGCTGCAGCGCGATGCGCAGTACTTCTCGCTCAAGCGGGAGATCGAAGAATTCCTCTACGACGAGGCGGAAATGCTCGACGAGCGCCGCTTCCGCGAGTGGCTTGACACTCTGTCGGACGACCTCGTGTACTTCATGCCGATGATGTTCAACGTGAAGTTCGGACAGCACGGCGAGCGCGAGCGTACACGCCAGGAGAAGGACATGAGCTGGTTCAACGAGGGCAAGTGGACCCTGACCAAGCGCGCCGAGCAGATCCTCACCGGCGTACATTGGGCTGAGGAACCGCTGTCCCGCCTGAGCCGCATGGTAAGCAACGTACAGCTGACCTCCATCGACAAGACGGACGACGGCGAGGACCTCGTCGGTGTACGCAGCAAGTTCCTGATGTACCAGAACCGGTGCGAGCACGAGGAATACTACTTCTCGGGCAAGCGCAACGACATTCTGCGCCGCGAGGGCGCGGGGTGGAAGTTGGTTCGCCGGGAGATCCTTCTTCCGCAGAACGTGCTGCTGGCGAAGAACCTCACCATGTTCTTCTGAGGGACTGCCATGCTTAACCTGATGAACCTGACAGTCGGCCAACACCTCAAGCTGCGCAATGGCGCGGTGGGCGAGATCGTCGACAACATGGGCGATGGCATTTGGGTGACGCTCAAGTTCACCGATGCCGCGCCCGGCAGCCCTGCGGTGGGCGAGGAAGAACTCGTGCACTGCGAAGAGGTCGCCGGACTCGCCGACTGACCCTTTCCAATCAAAGCTGGCTGGGCCGGGATCCGAAGCCCGGTCGCGACACGCCCGCCAAACGCCACGATTGCCAACAATGATCGACGAACGCTACTTGAACGACTGGTCGGGCACTCGCTATGGGACGCCGCTGGGCATTGAAGTGCCCAAGGACACGGCAGCCGTGGCGCTGATACTTCGAGCCTGCAATGCGCGCGCCATGCCGCTCGCAGTTCAGGGCGGGCGAACCGGCGTGTCGGGCGGTGCGGCGCCGGGTGAGGGCGAGACCATTCTTAGCCTGGAGAAACTCAATCAGATCGACGACTTCGACCGCCGAGGTGGCGTGATCGTCGCCGGCGCTGGAGTGCTGCTGGAAGACCTGCAGCGCACGGTTGAGGCAGAAGGGTGGTTCTTCCCGGTCGACATCGGGGCGCGCGGCTCCTGTCAGATCGGTGGCAATGTGGCGACCAATGCGGGCGGCTCGCGCGTTGTGAAGTATGGCAACGTGCGGGACTCGGTTCTGGGCCTCGAGGCAGTGCTTGCGGACGGCTCGGTGCTCGGCCCGCCGAATCGCTTGGTCAAGAACAACGCGGGCTATTCACTGGCTTCGCTGCTGGTTGGCAGCGAGGGCACGCTCGGCGTCGTGACTCGCGTTGCATTTCGCCTGATCCCATTGCCGCCGGTGCGCCGCACGGCGCTGCTGGCGGTCGCGTCTGGCGTGAGCATCGGCATGCTGCTTTTTGAATGCCGTGCCCGGTTACAGGAGGCGCTCTCGGCGTTTGAGGTGATGTGGCCCGACTACGTCGATGAAGCACTGCGCGTCGGTGCGGCTGGTCGCAAGCTGCCCGCCACGTTTGCCGGCCGGCGCGCGGTGCTGCTGGAGGTCGAAGGAAGCGACGACAGCGCGCTCGGCGGTACGCTCGAGCAGTGTCTGATGCAGTTGGTCGAGGCCGGCATGCTGGAGGACGTGGTGCTGTCGTCGTCTGCGCGGGATGCGTCGTCGCTGTGGGCCATCCGCGAATCTGTCGGCGAGATCCAGGCTGGCATCCGGCCGTATGTGGGCTTTGATCTTGGCATGTCGGCCGATGCCCACGACGGCTTTGTCGACGCAGCGAAGGCGCTGCTTGAAAAGCGCATCCCCGAAGTTCGGTCGTTCTTCTTTGGCCATGCGGGCGACGGCAATCTACATGCGGTGGTTGGTCCGTGTCCCACGCCCAAGTACCGCGAGACAGTTGAGCATGCGCTGTATTCGCTGATGCCGTCGATGGTGACCTCTGTGACCGCCGAGCACGGTGTCGGTCGCAAGAAGAAAAGGTACCTCTCACGCAGCCGATCTGCGGACGACATCCGTGCCATGAAGGCACTTAAGCGTGCACTTGACCCGAATCTGATTCTCAACCCAGGCCGCGTCCTGGACATGTAGGGCGTTTCATTTTCCATATCGAACAAGAGACAAATGATGAAAACACACTTTGTGGCGCGAGGTATCGCTATCGTGGTCGGTGCTGTGCACGTTGCGCTTGCGCAAGCACAGCCGTTCCCTTCCAAGCCCATTACGCTGGTGGTCCCCTTTGCGCCGGGAGCGTCGGCAGACGGGATCGCTCGGGTGATCGCGCGTGATGTCGCCGCGACTCTGGGGCAGCCTGTGATCGTAGACAACCGGCCAGGTGGGGGAGGTGCCACAGGTCTGCTCGCCGTCGCGCGCGCAGCGGCCGATGGCTACACGATCGGACTTGGAGCGACGGGCGCCATCGCCGTGAACCCGCATCTTCCAGATGCGGCACCTCTGAAGCCACAGACTGAGCTCAGGCCGATCGCAAAGCTCGCCGACATTCCCCTGGTCTTCGTCGCGGGCAAGGGCGCAGGATTCCCGACACTGCGTGAGTTCATCGACAAGTCTGCCAACAGCAAGGAAGGTGTGAGCTATGGCAATTCAGGTCAATACACCTCTCAGCATCTGGCCGGTGAACTTCTCGCCAACTTGACCAAAACCAAGATGGTGTCGGTGCCCTATCGAGGTAGCGGCCCTGCCATCACGGACCTGCTGGGGGGGCAGTTGCCCGTCGCGATGGTTGACCTGACGAGCGCGTATCCCCAGGTCAAGGCCGGCTCGCTGATCGCGCTTGGAGTCACGAGCCCAGCGCGTACGACAGTGGCGCCGGAAATCCCGACTTTGGCGGAGGCCGGAGCCAAGGGCTACAGCGCGGTGGCGTGGATGGGGCTGTTTGCCCCAGTTAAAGCGCCAGATGCGGTCGTGAAGCAACTCAGCGACGCGGTCAGGACAGCAATCGAAAAGCCTGAGATCAAGGTGCAAATCCTTTCGTTGTCGGCAGAGCCAAGCTATCTCGAAAGTGCTGCTTTCGACAGATTCATTCATGGCGAATCCAAGAAATGGGCGGATCTGATCCGCACCATTCCGAAGCCGGCCAAGTAGTTGGCAGACGCAAATTCATCTATAGGAGCTTCTTTATGAGCATGACAGGCGGGCAGTTGTTGGTTGAGGGGTTGGTTCGCAACGGCGTCAAGGATCTTTTCATGATCCCAGGCATCCAGCTGGACTGGGCAGTGGATGCCTTGCGGCAACGTTCAGCCGAGGTGAAACTTTTCATTCCGCGACATGAGCAGACCACCACCTACATGGCCGATGGCTATTACCGAGCGTCGGGGAAGGTCGGCGCTGCCATGGTGGTGCCAGGTCCTGGCGCCTTGAATGCGGGCGCCGGGCTTGCCACGGCCTACGCTTCCAATTCCAAGGTGCTTTTCGTCACCGGCCAGATCCATTCGAGTGGCGTCGGCAAGGGATGCGGCCTGCTGCATGAAATCAAGGACCAGACAGGTTTTGTCCGCGGCCTCACCAAGTGGAATCAGTTTGTCAACTCTCCCGCCGAGATAGCGCAGGCATTCGATGCTGCCTTCGCTCAACTGGCGGTCGGACGGCCGCGTCCGGTGGGTCTGGAGATTCCACACGACTATCTGAGCGCGAGTCTCGACTCAGCTCCTCCGCTCAAGGCCCCGGCCCCAAAGAACGACGCTATTCCAGTCAGCGACGCGCAGATCGATGCGGTTGTCAAGCTGCTGGACAACGCGAAGTTTCCGGTCATCTACGTCGGCGGTGGAATTTTCGCGACCGACGCGACCGGTTCGCTGCAGAGCTTGGCAGAGAAGATTGGTGCGCCAGTCGTCATGAGCGACAACGGCCGTGGCGCGTTGAGCGATCGCCACCCCCTCGCGATGAATTCGTTGGCAGGGCGGGCTGTGTTCCAGCACGCTGACGTAGTGCTCGTGGTGGGCAGTCGTTTCATGGATGTGCTCACACCCACGGCGTCTTGGCCGGCGCAAGGTGTGCGGTTCATCCACATCAACATTGACGAGGCGGATCTGGGCGCACCGCGCACACCCGAGGTGGCCATCGCCGCCGATGCAGCAGCCGTTCTTCCGCAGTTGACTGAGCGTGTACGTTCGCGCGTCAGCCTCTCAAACGAGAATGCACTGCGCGTGAAGGACTGGGCTCAAGGCCAGATCGACGCCATCCAGCCGCAGGCGAGCTACGTGAAGGCACTGCGGGCAGCCATGCCAGACGACGCAATCTTCGTGAACGAACTCACCCAGATCGGCTATCTGGCTCGCATCGCCATGCCGGTCTATGGTCCCCGCACCTACATCGGGCCGGGTTACCAAGGGACTCTGGGCTACGGCTTCCCCGTGGCCCTGGGCGCCGCGGTCGGCGGCGGGGGGCGTCGTGTCGTGTCGATCACTGGCGATGGCGGCTTTGGCTGGAACATGCAGGAGCTTGCCACGGCCCAGCGCTACAACCTGCCCATCACGCTCATCGTGTTCAACGACGGACACTACGGGAATGTGCGCGCTATCCAGAAGCGCGAGTTCGGCGCTGAGGTCGCCGTGGATCTGGCGAACCCCGAGTTCTCTCTTCTAGCGCAGGCCTTTGGCGTGGCATTCACGCAGGTCGACAACCCGGAAGCCCTGGGTGCCGCCGTGAAGGAGTCCATCTCGGCCGATGGTCCGGTCATGATCGAAGTGAAGATCGGCGTGGTTCCCAGCCCATGGCATTTGCTGCGTCTGCAGCCGATGAAGGGCATGACGGGTCCCTCGGCTCCTACCAACCCGCTGGACGTCTTGCTCTGATGAAGTCCTACGACCACTTCTATGCCGACGGCAAATTCCAGCCTTGCCGTGGTGCGGGCAGCATGCCTGTGGTTGATCCGTCAACAGGGCGGTCCGTCGGACAGGTCGTGCCGTGCTCCGAGGACGATGTCGAACGGGCTCTGGCCAGCGCACGCAAAGGCTTTGCGCAGTGGGGCCACAGCGGCATCGAGGCTCGACGCGTGGTGTTGAGCCGCCTGCATGCCGAACTCGGCAAGCGCGCAGAGCCGCTGGCGCAGTCGCTGGCGACCGAGATGGGCTGCCCCATCTGGCTCGGACGCCTGATGCAAGTGCCGATGCCGCTCAAGGGCATCGAGTTTGCCATTGCGGGGCTGGACCAAGTCCAATGGCAAGAAACCATTGGCAACGGGCTGGTGGAGCGCGTGCCGGCTGGCGTCGTGGCGGCGATCACGCCCTGGAATTTCCCAGTTCATCAGATCGTTGCAAAGGTGGCCGCTGCGATCGCTGCGGGCTGCTCCGTAGTTTTGAAGCCAAGCGAGATCTCGCCCGGCGCCGCAGAGCTCTTCATGCAGGCGGTGGAGGCGAGCGGTCTTCCCCCAGGCGTTGTCAATCTGGTCTGGGGCGGCCCCAATGTCGGACAGCAACTGGTGACGCATCCTTCGGTCGACCGTATCAGCTTCACCGGATCCACCGCCGTGGGCCAGCGCATCATGGCTGCGGCCTCAGAGCGGCTTACGCCCGTGACCCTGGAACTGGGCGGCAAATCGGCGGCCGTGCTGCTGGACGATGCGGACCTGGACGCTGCCATTCCCGCAGTGGTTCGTCTGAGCATGGCGAACTCCGGTCAGGCGTGCGTGAGCCAATCGCGCCTGATCGCACCGTCACACCTCATTCCCGCAATCGTCGAACGCTTCGAGGCTGCCGTGGCCGCGTGGCCAGTCGGTAACCCGTCGAGCGAAGCCACGCGCCTGGGTCCGGTGGCGACTTCAGGCCAGCATCGCAATGTGGTGCGCATGATCGAGCGCGCGAAGCAAGAGGGCGCCGCGTTGCGAATCGGCAGCGCAGCGCCGATCGATGGCACAGAGGGTTTTTATGTCGCGCCGACTTTGTTCTCAGGTGTACTTCCACAGATGGAAATCGCGCAGAAAGAAGTGTTCGGTCCGGTGCTCGCCGTGATGTCCTATGGCTCGGAAGAAGAGGCCGCTGAACTAGCCAATTCGACCCGCTATGGGCTCTCCGGCGCGGTCTGGTCGAAGGATGCCTTGCGTGCCACGCAGTTTGCCCGGCGCCTCAACACAGGGCAGGTCGTCATCAACGGTGCAGCGCAGAACCTTGCAACCCCATTCGGGGGGTGGGGCGCCTCCGGCTTCGGCCGGGAGAACGGCCGCTTCGGCATCGAAGACCTGCTCAATTACCGCTCGCTTCACGGCGCTGCATGAATCAAAGGCCCAACGTGACCAGTCCTAACCTGTCTGCCTACGACCAGCTGCCGAGTGGCACTGTCTACGGTACGCTGCTGAACGATCGCCCGACGATCGAACGACTTTCTGCAGCATTCAACGAACCGCCCTACAAGGCGCCGCCCGTCGCACCGGTGCTCTACATAAAGTCACGCAACACGGTGGTTCCAGCGAGCACCAGCGTTCCTGTGCCGGCGCAGCCGGGACAAGTGCGCATCGATGCCACGGTCGGTGCGGTCATCGGCCGACGCGCGACCCGGCTGTCGGCGGCGAACGCGATGCAGTACGTGCGGTCGCTGGTGATCGTGAGTGACCTCACCTTGCCGCATGAGAACTACTACCGCCCCGCGGTGTCCCTGCGCTGCCGAGACGCGTTCTGCCCGATGTCGCAAGAGCTCTCCTTCGACGGATTCGATCTTGAAAAGAGCGAAATCAGTATCTCGATCAACGGTCGCCCTGTTCATACCCGCTCGTGCGCCACCCTTGTGCGTTCGCTGCCGCAACTTCTGTCCGACGTGTCGGAGTTCATCACGCTCGAAGTCGGCGACGTGCTGCTTGTCGGCCCCCCCGAGGGCGCACCGAACGCCGCCCCCGGCGACACCGTCGAGATAGCGGTCGACGGGCTGGGCAGCCTGCGTCACATGCTGTCGGCCGAAACGCAGAAGGAACCCGCATGAAGCACGCACGAGTCGTCTACGAAGGCAAGGAATTCGACGCGGTCGCGAGCGAGGGCGGACTGCGTCTGTCCGATGGTCGACTAGTCAACGAGACTGAGGTGACCTGGCTGCCGCCTGCGCTCTTCGGCACCATCTTTGCCCTGGGCCTGAACTACGCCGACCACGTCAAGGAGTTGGCGTTTCAAAAGGCACCAGAGGAACCGCTGGTCTTCCTTAAGGGGCCTGCCTCCCTGACTGGACACCGGCAGTACACGCGCCGGCCCCCCGGCGTGACCTACATGCACTACGAGTGTGAGCTCGCTGTGGTGATCGGCCAGACTTGTCGCAACGTGTCCCGTGAGCGCGCGATGGAGGTCGTGCGCGGCTATACGGTCGCCAACGACTACGCGATCCGCGATTATCTGGAGAACTTCTACCGGCCGAACTTGCGCGTGAAGAGCCGCGACGGCTGCACCCCCATCGGCCCGTGGCTAGTCGACGCCGCCGACGTGCCCGACCCCATGAACCTACGCCTGCGCACCTGGATCAACGGCAAGCTCACGCAAGACGGATCGACGCGCGACATGGTCTTCGACATCCGCGCGCTTATCGCCCATCTCTCGAGCTTCATGACGCTCTCACCCGGCGACGTGCTGTTGACGGGCACGCCCGAGGGCGTGGCGGACTGCCAAGTCGGCGACGAGGTGATCACCGAGGTCGAGGGCGTCGGCCGGCTTACCAACACCATTGGCGGCGACGAACTGCTGCGTACGCCGCAACATCATTGAACGACGGGAACCCCATCATGCGTATCGAACATCTCATCAACGGCAAGGCCGTCCCGGGTAAGGACTACTTCGAAACCGTCGACCCGGCCAACCAAGAGGTCTTGGCCGAAGTCGCGCGCGGCGATGAAAAAGACATCCACGACGCCGTCGCCGCGGCCAAAGCCGCATTCCCTGGCTGGGCCGGAACGCCGGCGACAGAGCGCGCCAAGCTGCTTCGCAAGCTCGGCGAACTGATCACGAAAGAAGTCCCCGAGATCTCCGTAATCGAGACCAAGGACACGGGCCAAGTGATCGGCCAGACCAGCAAGCAACTTGTCCCGCGCTCGGCCGACAACTTCACCTACTTCGCGGAGATGTGCACGCGCGTCGATGGCCATACCTATCCAACGCCGACGCACCTTAACTACACACTGTTCCATCCGGTCGGCGTCTGCGCGCTGATCAGTCCGTGGAACGTGCCCTTCATGACCTCGACCTGGAAGGTCGCGCCGTGCCTTGCCTTCGGCAACACCGCAGTGCTGAAGATGAGCGAACTTTCGCCGATGAGCGTTGCGCGGCTGGGGCAACTCGCGCTGGAGGCCGGCATTCCCGCCGGCGTGCTCAACATCGTGCACGGCTACGGCAAGGAAACGGGCGAGCCGCTGTGCGGCCATCCGGACGTGCGCGCTATTTCGTTCACTGGCTCCACCGCGACGGGCGACCGCATCGTGCGTACTGCCGGGCTCAAGAAGTTCTCGATGGAACTCGGCGGGAAGAGTCCGTTCGTGATCTTCGACGACGCCGACCTGGATCGAGCGCTGGACGCCGCGGTGTTCATGATTTTCAGTAACAACGGCGAACGCTGTACCGCCGGTTCGCGCATTCTGGTTCAGAGATCGATCTATGCCGACTTCGCCGCCAAGTTCGCCGCGCGCGCCCGGCGCATTGTGGTCGGCGACCCGATGGACGAAAAGACTATCGTTGGCCCGATGATCTCGCAAGCCCACCTGGCCAAGGTGCGTAGCTACATCGAGCTTGGCTCCAAGGAAGGCGCCTCCCTGCTGTGCGGCGGGCTCGACACGCCCCAGCTTCCCGCAGCCATGGCCAAGGGAAATTTCGTGCTGCCTACGGTGTTCGCCGACGTCGACAACCGCATGACTATCGCGCAGGACGAGATCTTCGGCCCGGTGGCGTGCCTGATCCCGTTCGACGATGAGGCCGACGCGATCCGCATCGCCAACGACATCGCCTACGGACTCTCTAGCTACGTCTGGACCGAAAACGTCGGCCGCGCCCACCGCGTTGCTGCCGCGGTGGAAGCCGGCATGTGTTTCGTCAACAGCCAGAACGTGCGCGACCTGCGGCAGCCTTTCGGCGGCACCAAAGCATCAGGCACGGGCCGCGAAGGGGGCACTTGGAGCTACGAGGTCTTCTGCGAGCCGAAGAACATCGCGGTGGCGCTGGGCGACCATCACATCCCGCATTGGGGCGTGGCGTGAAAACGCAGCGGCGCGTGCCGAGGGGGGTGCCTACCGCGCGCTGGCGGAGCCGGCGATGACGGAGCCGGCGATGACGGAGCCCTTTTACAAGGGCGAAATCTCAAGGCTGCCGAGCATGTCCGGACGCTTTGCAGCTTTCATCCAGAGCGAGATCGCGAAGTACGACGACGTCATTCGCAACGCCATGTCCAAAGCGAGGGTTGAACGGTGAGTCTCTATGCCATGCAGAAATTTTTGTTCGCCCTGAATCGAGAGGCCGAGGTTCAGCGGCGTTACTGCGAGGGCGGTGACGTGCGGGACGGCCTACTGGCCGACTATTCCATGACCGATGAGGAGTGCGCGGCGATGCGCGACGGCGACATCGGCAAGCTCTATGTGCTTGGCTGCAACGGCCAATTGCTGATGCACTTCGCGCCGCTGCTGGGCATCGCATGGGCCGACTACATCGCGGCGATGCGTCAGGGCGTGCAGAAATACGGGCCGGTTCGTGCTGGCATCTATGCCATGACGACCTCGCAAGACGAGAAAGTCGCCGGGGTCTGAGGAGAAACTGATATGAGTCTTGTCTTTGCAGGTGTCTGTAGCCACGCGCCAGGTATCACCGGCCGTGCGCACCTGGCGGACCCCGGAGTGAAGGACGCGTTCCATGCGCAGTTCCATCGCTTCGGCGAGGCGCTGCGCGCCACGAAGCCCGATGCGGTGGTCGTAATCGCCGCCGAGCACTTCGCCAACTTCTTCATGAACAACATGCCCGCGTATGCGATCGGCATGGCCGACAGCTACGAGGGCCCGATCGAGGATCCAAAGTGGCTCGGCATTGAAAAGACCCAAATTCCGGGCGACGCGGAACTCTCACAGCGGCTTATCCGGCAGGTGATGAACACGGTGGACGTGGCTTATGCCGAGGAATGGAAATTCGACCACGGCATCATCGTGCCGCTGCACTTCCTCACACCGAAGTTCGACACCAAGGTGATCCCGGTCAACATCAATTGCCAAGGCCCGCCGCTGACGCCGCTTCACCGAGCCTGGGCCTTCGGCGAAGCCTTGCGCACCGCCTGTGACGCTTTGCCCGAGCGCATCGCGATCGTAGGTACCGGGGGCATCTCGCATTGGCCGGCCACGCCCGATTCGGGCAAGGTCAACGAAGCGTGGGACCGGCAGTTCATGGAGCGCTGGTGCGCCAACGACCGCGCAGGCATGCTGTCGTATTCTGATGAGGAAACATACCGCGACGCGGGGCAGGGCGGATTCGAGATTCGCACTTTCATCACGGTGGCGGCCGCCGCGCGCGGCCTGGGCGAGATCTTCTTCATGCAGCCGATTCCGATCTTCGCGGTGACATGCACCGCGGCCACCATGAGTGTCGTCTGAGGAGATCCCATGCCGCATCTCGTGCTGCTCTACACACCGAACCTAGAACCCAGGATCGACATGCCGGGCCTGTGCCGACGCCTCGCCGACACCATGCTGGCGCAGCGCGATGAGGAGGACAAACCCGTCTTCCCGCCCGGCGGCACGCGCGTCCTGGCGTATCCTGCGGCCCACTTCGCGGTCGCCGACGGCGGTACTGCGGGACGCGCGGCTGGCGGCAATGGCGACTACGCCTTTCTGTATCTGAACCTGCGCATGGGAAGCGGTCGATCAACGGCCGTCCACCAGAAGACAGGCGAGGCACTGCTCAACGTAGCGCGGGACCACGTCGCAATGTACTTCGCGGAACACCATCTCGGCGTCACGCTCCAGATTGACGAAAGCCGTGGGCAAGTATTCGACGGCAAGCACAGCAACCTCCACTCCGTTTTCAAGAAATGACCATGCTCTCCAAAGAAGTTATCACCCAGCTAGCAGCCGAACTGCACACGAGCGAACGCGAGCGTGTGCAGATCGAGCATTTCTCCAAGCGCTACCCCGAGATGACCATCGAGGACGGCTACGCAATCTCCCGGGAATGGGTCAAGACGAAGATCGCAGAGGGGCGCACTGTCAAGGGACACAAGATCGGCCTGACCTCGCGTGCGATGCAGCAAGCCAGCCAGATCACCGAGCCCGACTATGGGACCCTGCTGGATGACATGTTCTTCGAGCAGGGCGGCGACATTCCTTTCAAGCGCTTCATCGCTCCGCGCATCGAGGTGGAGTTGGCGTTCATCCTGGCAAAGCCGCTGCGTGGGCCGAACGTGACCATCTTCGACGTACTCGCGGCGACCGACTATGTCGTGCCCGCGATCGAGATCATCGACTCCCGAATCGAACAATTTGACCGTCACACCAAGCAGATGCGCAGGGTGTTCGACACGATCTCCGACAACGCCGCGAACGCGGGCATTGTGATGGGAGGTCGCCCGGTCAAGCCCAATGCAGTGGATCTGCGCTGGGTGAGCGCGCTGCTCTTCAAGAACGGCGTGATCGAGGAATCCGGCGTTGCCGCGGCCGTGCTGAACCACCCGGCCACCGGCGTGGCCTGGTTGGCGAACAAGCTCGCGCCCTGGGATGAGCATTTGGAAGCCGGGGAGGTGGTGCTCGGAGGCTCGTTCACGCGCCCCACGACCGCGGTGGCTGGCGACACCTTCCACGCGGACTATGGTCCGCTGGGTTCCATCTCCTTTCGCTTCGTCTGATCATGAAAATCCCATGCAATACGTTTAAGCAGGCTTTGCGTGAAGGACGACCACAGATCGGTCTTTGGGTGGGATTGGCGGACCCGTATGCGGCCGAGGCTCTGGCGGGTACGGGCTTCGACTGGCTGCTCATCGATGGTGAGCATGCGCCCAACGATGTGCGCAGCGTCCTGGCTCAACTGCAGGCGGTGGCGCCTTACCCAGTGCATCCGATCGTGCGGCCTGTCATCGGCGACGTTGCGCTCATCAAACAACTGCTGGATGTCGGTGCGCAAACGTTGCTGGTTCCTGTGGTCGAAACCGCAGAGCAGGCCGAAAGGATGGTCGCAGCTACGCGCTATCCACCGAACGGAATTCGCGGCGTCGGCAGCGCCTTGGCGCGGTCGTCGCGGTGGAACCAGGTTGAAGACTACCTGCATCGCGCAGACGAAGAAATGTGCGTGCTGGTTCAGGTCGAGACACTTACAGGCCTGGAGAACCTCGCTGCCATTGCCGCCGTGGTAGGCGTCGACGGTGTGTTCTTCGGCCCGGCCGACCTGTCGGCGTCGATGGGTCTTCTTGGCCAGCCTGGTCATCCGGATGTTCAGAAGGCGATTCTCAACGGCATCGAAATCGTCCGGGCCGCTGGCAAGGCTGCCGGGATCCTCACCGCAGACCGTGCCATGGCGAAACGATGCCTCGACCTCGGCGCGTTGTTCGTCGCCGTGGGTGTGGATACGACGCTTCTGGTCAAGTCGGCGCGTGAACTCGCCGCTCACTTCGAACGAGGTGAATCCGTTGCTCCCCCGTCGGCTGGCGGCAGCGTTTACTAAACAGGCGTTCAATCATTTCCAAATTGGAGAAAAACGTTGAAACTTAAAGATGTGCTGTTGCTGCGCTCGGCGCTATTCATCAACGGCGAATGGCGGGCAGCCGCCGGTTCCGGCACCTTCGAAGTGACCGATCCAGCGACAGGCAATGTACTGGCCAACGTGGCCAACGGGGGCGAAGCGGACGCCCAGGCTGCCGTGGCAGCCGCTGACCATGCCTTCAAGACATGGAGGACCACCACCGCGGAAAACCGTGCACAGATTCTGCGCCGCTGGTTTGAGCTGATGCGCGAGCACCAAGAGGACCTCGCGCGGATCATGACCAGTGAGCAAGGTAAGCCCCTGGCCGAAGCGCGGGGGGAGATCCTTTACGCGGCCTCGTACATCGAATGGTTTGCCGAGGAGGCCAAGCGCGCGTACGGTGAGATGATCCCCTCGCCATGGTCAGACAAGCGCATCTTGGTTAAGAAGGAGCCCGTGGGTGTTTGCGCGGCTATTACGCCGTGGAACTTCCCTGCGGCGATGATCACCCGCAAAGTCGCGCCGGCGCTTGCTGCTGGATGCACGATCGTGGTCAAACCGGCGACGCAGACTCCGCTCTCGGCGCTCGCCATGGCCGAGCTGGCCATGCGCGCAGGTGTCCCTGCCGGCGTGTTTAACGTGGTACCCGGCGAGGCGAAAGCCATTGGGGGCGTCTTCACGTCGAGCCCGCTGGTACGCAAGCTCACGTTCACCGGATCGACCGGCATCGGAAAAATGCTGGCCGGGCAGTGCGTGCCGACGCTCAAGAAGATGTCGCTCGAGCTCGGCGGCAACGCGCCCTTCATCGTGTTCGACGATGCTGACCTCGACGCGGCGGTGGAGGGCGCCATCGCCTCCAAGTACCGCAACAGTGGCCAGACCTGCGTGTGCGCGAACCGCTTGTTGGTGCAGGACGGCGTGTATGACGAATTCGCCAGGCGCCTGGCGACAGCGGTGCGCCAGCTGGTCGTAGGGGCGGGAACCGACGACGGCGTGGCACAGGGGCCGCTGATCGACCGCCCTGCGCTGGAAAAGGTTGAGTCGCTGGTCGCCGGGGCAGTGAAACAGGGTGCCACCGTGCTGCTCGGGGGCAAGCGGCATGCGCTGGGCGGCACGTTCTACGAGCCTACGATCGTCACGGGCGTGACGCCTGCTATGGAGATCGCCAATGAGGAAATCTTTGGGCCCGTCGCCCCACTGCTGCGCTTCAAGACGGAGGCCGAAGCCATCGCGCTCGCCAACGACACCGATGTTGGTTTGGCCGCGTATTTCTTCTCGCGTGACATCGCACGCGTCTGGCGCGTCGCCGACGCGATCGAGGCCGGCATGGTCGGCATCAACACCGGCATCATCAGCACTGCGGTTGCCCCCTTCGGTGGCATCAAACAGTCGGGCACCGGTCGCGAAGGCTCGCGCCATGGCCTCGACGAGTATCTGGAGATGAAGTACCTGTGCATGGGCGGCGTCGCCTAAACGGGCGCGTGTTGCCATGATCGGAGAAGCCGCCATGACTAGCACCGTCGCCTCCGTTGCCCCGATGGATCCTGCGGTGTCGCAGCCGGCCGAAGCCATACAATGGAGCGACCGCTACCTGCTTGGCCATGGAAAGATGGACGACCTGCATAGGGAGTTCGTCGACATTGTCGGGCGGCTGCAGGTCGCCGCTAACGACGAGATCGAGCTGCTGCTCGATGCGTTGCTGGCCCATGCGCAGCAGCACTTCGGGGAAGAGGACGAATGGATGCTGTCCACCGCGTTCCCACCGCGCGAGTGTCACATGAAGGAGCATGCGGCGGTGCTTGCTTCGATCGAGCAGGTCCGTAGCCAAGCGGCTATGGGCATCTACGTGTTCTGCCGGCCGTTCGCCAACGAACTCGCCGGCTGGTTTCCTGGTCACGCGGACCAGCTGGATTCCGCACTGTCGCATTGGCTGAGCAAGCTGCGGCATGATGGAAAGCCCGTTGTGATCCGCCGCAACCTTGCGGCCGGTTAGCACGCTGGGCGCGCGAAGTCGCGGGGCTGGTGATCCTGTGAGCAAGGTGTGCGTCGATGCGCTGAGGTGAACGTCTGGAGCCTGGGCTGCCAATGCAATTCACGAGCATGGTGGAAGATTTCCTCGTGCGCGCCTGGCGATTGCTTCCGCGCACCTATGAACATGTCGATGGCAGGTCTTGGACCGAGATCACATATCGAGTGGCCGAGCAGATGGTGCGCTCGTGCCCCGACCTCAGAGGCCTGGCGGCATGGATACCGCTCTCCGGTATCCCTACGCCTAAGTACCACTTACATGATCGCGCATGCCCTTGCTACCTCCAACTACACGCTGGGCGGTCAGCATCTCCAAGAACAACCGCACAGCCGGATTGGGAGTGCGGTTTGACGTGTGAATCAATGATGTGGCGCGCACCACATGGGGCCGTACAAGCGTGCGCGCTACCAGCCCGCGCGCATGCGAATAGGGCACGATCGCGCCCGGGACCACGGCGACGCCTAACCCACTGGCCGCCAACGCCAGTGCCGTGTTGAGCAGCGACACCTCGTATTCGATGTGCAAGTCGACGCCGGCCTTCGATGCAGCTTGGTCGATGCTACGGCGCACGCCATAACCTTGCTTGGCCACGATCAGGGGCAGAGACTGCAAATGCCTCCATGAAACTGAGCGCCCCGGTGCCAGCCGCTCGGGCTGCCCAACCGCCACTAGCCGGTCGTGTGCAAACGGGTGCTCCTGCAGTCCAGGCACCGGCCTCGATAGAGTGCCGATGCCGCAGTCCGAACGCTCACCCATCATTCGCTCGACGAACTCGTCTGGCGAACAGTCCTCGACGGCGATGTGGATGCCGGGATGCTCCCTTGCGAACTTGCGCAACAGGCCGGGCAGGATCGTCTGCGCAGTAGTCGTTGTGGCTGCGATACGCATGCGTCCGCTGCGGCCTGCGACGATGTCGGCCATCGACCGACCCATGCCGTCGATTTCGGCCAGGGCGCGTTGCGCATAGGCGAAGGCTTCTACCGCCGCTTCGGTACGGCGTAGCGCGCGCGTCGTGCGGTCAAACAGCCGCACTCCGAGGCGAAGCTCCAATTCGCGCAGCAGAACGGTGACCGCGGGCTGCGTGATTGAGAGCATCTCCGCTGCGGCCGATACCTGCCCGCTTAGGTAGATCGCGACGAAGGCGCGCAATTGCCTGACGGACGGCAGGTCGCGCATGGATAAAGGCGCTTTATGAATCATCGGAGTATTTTCATTTCTCTCGGCCGGCGCTTCCACCTTTAATCCAGTGTATTCAGACATAGGAATCGACGGATGAGTGACCAGCGCTTGTGTTTTGTCAGTGGCGGTTCCAGCGGCATCGGGCTAGCCTGCGTGCTTGAGTTCTGTCGGCAGGGGTGGGTTGTTGCAGCGTCGTACTACGGTGACGAAGATCCGTTTGCGGCCCGCGCGATGGTCGAGCGCGAGATTGGCGCAAATGCGTGTCGCGTCGTGCCGGTGCCCTTAAACGTTGCGGATGACGCGTCGTGCCGTGCAGCCGTGAAACTCGTGTTAGATACCTGGGGCCGCATCGATGCTCTGGTGAACTGCGCCGGCACGACGCGCTTCGTGCCCCATGAGAACCTGGAGGCGCTCGACGCCGACGAATTTCGCCGCATCTACGACGTCAATGTCATAGGCACCTTTCAGCTGACGCGCGCCTGCGCCGCTGCGCTTGCTGTCACGGGCGAGGGCTCCGTGGTCAACATGTCCTCTATCGCCGGCCTGCGCGGCTCTGGTTCGTCGCTCGCCTACGCCGCTTCCAAAGGCGCCGTGAACACCATAACGCTCTCGCTAGCGCGCAGCTTGGCGCCCGCGGTGCGTGTCAATGCTATTGCCCCAGGATTCGTCGATGGCGGGCTGCCGGCGCGGGTGTTACCTAGGGAGCGCTACGAGTCGGTGCTGCATACGCAGCGCGCAGCGGCGCCGCTGCAACGCGTAGCGCAGCCGACCGAGATTGCTGAACTTGCATGGTTCCTGTGCGCCCGGGCCATTGCTATGACAGGCCAGATCGTGGCCGTCGACAACGGCCTGCAACTCTGATTCCCCGATAAGTAAGGACTGCTCTTGAACAACTACCGATCTGCCACGATCCGCGCCGGTACGCTGCGGGCTAGCACCCGCGCCTTCCTCCACGCTCTGGGGCTCGACGACGAGGAGATTGCCAGGCCGCACGTCGGCGTTTTCCACACTGGCGGAGAGATGAGCCCCTGCAATGCAAACCTGCGCGACCAGGCGCAGCATGCAAAGACCGGGATCTACGCGGCTGGCGGCATGCCTCACGAGTGTCCGGTGGTGTCGGTCAGCGACGGTCTGACGATGGCGCATTCGGGCATGCGTTTCTCGCTGGTCTCGCGCGAACTGATTGCCGACAGTGTGGAAGCCTCTGTCCGCGGCCACCAGTGGGACGGCATCTTCGGCATAGGCGCCTGCGACAAGAACCTGCCGGGCTTGATGATGGGCATGGTGCGCTGCAACGTACCTAGCGTCTTCGTGCACGGCGGTGCGGCGTTGCCGGCGCAGATGCCGGGTCCACCCGGATCGCGCGTGCTCGCGTCGACTGACACCTACGAGACCATCGGCAAGGTGCTAGCTGGAACGGCCACGCTGGAGGAATTGGAAACCATTAGCCATGCCTGCATCCCGACGGTGGGATCGTGTGCGGGACAGTTCACGGCCAACACCATGGGAATGGTCAGCGAGGCGATCGGCTTGGCACCGATCGGTTCCAGCATGTTGCCCGCCGTGTACAGCGAACGGGCGTCACTGCTGCGACGCGCTGGCGTCACGTTGATGACGGCGGTCAAGGCAAGCCGTGACGGTGGTGGACCGTTACCGCGCGACATCGTGACGCGCAAGGCACTAGAGAATGCATGCGCAGTTGTCTCCGCGACAGGCGGATCGACGAACGCCGCGCTCCATCTGCCGGCCATCGCTCACGAGGCCGGCATTCGCTTCCACCTCGACGACGTGTCCAAGGTCTTCGCACGCACGCCTTTAATTGCAAGCCTGAGGCCGGGCGGTCGTTACCTAGCGCGCGACATGTACTACGTCGGCGGCACCGGCGTCATCCTGCGCGAACTGTTGCGCGGCGGGTTGCTGCACGGCGACACGCTGACTTTCACGGGCAGAACACTGGCGGAGGAAATCACCGACGCCCGCCCGGTCGACGGTACAGTCGTGCACTCGATCGACGAGCCCATCAGTCCGAACGGCGGCTTGGCGGTGCTGAAGGGCAATCTGTGCCCCGATGGTGCGCTGCTGAAGACGGCTGGTCTCCAGTCGTTGCGCCATCGGGGTCCCGCGCGCGTATTTGAATCGGAAGAAGAGGCGCAGGCAGCCGTCCGCGAAATGCGCTACGAACTCGGCGATGTCCTCGTGATTCGCAACGAAGGTCCGCGCGGCGGGCCGGGCATGCGCGAAATGCTCGGCATCACAGCGCTGCTATACGGTCAGGGCGTTGGCGACAAGGTCGCGTTGTTGACCGATGGGCGCTTCTCTGGCGCCACCCGGGGGTTCTGTATCGGGTATGCCGGCCCTGAGGCCGCGGAGGGTGGCCCGATCGCAGCCCTGCGCAACGGCGACATCGTGTGCATCGATGCCACGCCGGATGCGCGATCGATCACTGTCGAGCTGAGCGCGCAGGAGCTCGCTGCCCGCATGGCATGCATTCCGCGCGGACAACTGCGCAATGCGCGCATGTCCGGTGGCGGGCTGCTCGAAAAGTATGCCGCGACTGTGGGGCCGGCCCACGCCGGCGCCGTGACGCATTCCGGCGCTGTGCTCTGGCTGAGAGAGAGCGCGGAGATGCCTCGCGAGTGAGTTCCCCCAATGCAAGCACAGACAAGGAGACAACCCATGATCATGCGCACTTTCGTTCGGCTCATTGCCGCAGCATCCCTGGTGTCGGTGGGCATCGCCTCGGCGCAGGCGTGGCCGTCCAAACCCGTCACTGTCATCGTTCCGTTCGCGCCAGGCGCCGCGTCCGACGGCATCGCGCGCATCCTGGCGCAAGAATTGTCGGCCAGCCTGGGCCAGCCGGTGGTGGTCGATAACAGGCCGGGCGCAGGCGGGACTACGGGCCCGTCACTGGTGGCGCGCGCCACGCCCGACGGCCATACCATCGGCTTGGCGGCAACCGGTGCCATCGTCGTAAATCCCCACCTGCTGGACGGCGCACCCCTGAATGTCAAGGAGCTTGCGCCCGTCGCAAAACTGGCCGACATCCCGCTGGCCCTTGCCGCGCACCCCGCGTCTGGCTTCACGAATCTTGCAGCCTTTCTTAGCGCTGGCCGAACTGCGGCCGGCGGCGTGAATGTCGGCAATAACGGTCAAAACACCTCCCAGCATCTGGCTGCGGAACTGCTCTCGAGAATGACGGGCGTTCGCATGGTCGCGGTCCCGTATAAAGGCAGTGCACCTGCCGCGACGGCTCTCCTCGGTGGAGAAGTTCCTGTTGCGATGGTGGACCTGACCTCGGTCTATCCGCACATCAAGACGGGAAAACTGATCGGGTTGGGCGTGACCAGCGCGCAGCGCTCGAAAGTGGCGCCTGACCTGCCGACGATTGGGGAGGGTGGCGTCCCAGGGTACGCAGCGTCGGCGTGGATGGGGCTGTTTGCGCCCGCAAAGACGCCGCCGACCGTGATCGCGCAGATTGCACGCGCGGTGCAGGTCGTCCTAGCCAAGCCAGAGGTCGAAAGCAAGCTGATCGCGCTGTCGGCGGAGCCCAACTACCTTGGGCCGGCCGAGTTTGCGAGCTTCCTTGAAGTCGAGACTGCGAAGTGGGGCAAGGTGATCGAAGCGACCCGAACCGGGGCGAACAAGCTGCCGTAGCTGCTCTCAGCTCCGGATTCGAACTTGCGAGGCCTGCACGTTCCTACTGCGGAACTGCGTCTAGCAGGGAGCAGCGCCGGACCTCAGGTTGGTCGCGGCAGGGCAGGGCAGGGCAGGGCAGGGCACACGCTAGCGCCCAATGAGGTTGGATTCCTGGATGATCTGCGCGTTCGAACGGGACTCTCGCTGGATTCGGTCCTGAAAGTCTTTCTGTGAGCCGATCAACACGCCATTTCCCATCTCGGCTACCTTGGCCCTAAAGTCTGGCTCGTCCAACACAGCAATCACCGCAGCGCTCAGTTGTTCGGAGATATTTGATGGAACACCAGCCGGGAGAAACAAACCGAAGACGGACTCTCGGTTGGCCAGGGGGAATCCCAGTTCGGTCAAGGTCGGGATGTCTTTCAGTGAAGGCAGTCTTGCGGGCGCGGCGACGGCCAAGGCCGACAACTTTCCATTCGCAATGTTCTGTAGTAGCGTGGGATCGGCGTTCATATAAAGCACCTCGAAGTGCCCGGCTAGAGCATCGCTCACTAGCTGCCCGCCACCCTTGTATGGCACGATGGTTAGTTCCATCGCAGCCTGCTTTTGCAACTGCTCGAACACCAGTGTGGCGACGGATGTCGTGCCTGACACACCTGCACGGATGCTGCTCGGTTCGCTCTTCGCCCGCTGCACCAGTCCCTGGAAGTCCTTGACCTTCAGCGAAGGCGTCGCGATTAGCACTCCGGGCGAGTACATGACCGAAACTAGCGGCGTGATGGCCTTCAGATCGAAGGGTAGCTTGCGAACATGCGGCGTCAGCGCCAGTGGACTGACTGCGGCGAAGCCGATTGTTGTGCCATCCGCCGAAGAGCGTGCTAATGCCTGCATGGCGATGATTCCATCGGCTCCTGCGCGGTTCTCCACTACGACCGTCCTGTTCAGTCGCTCGGCCAGGCGTCTCGCGAGCATTCGGGCTGTCGAATCGGATGCTCCCCCGGGGGGATAGGCCACGAGGAGTGTGATCTGTCGGGTGTCGGCAGCCTTTGCTGCTGGAGTTAGTAGGGCTCCCATAAGTGGCAGGGAGATGACTAGAGCGCGGCGGCCGACATCTGGTTTGGTTTGCATAGGCATTGAAAGATGGGGATGGAAGAAGGGTCTGCGGGGTGCCTGCCGGCGTCGTCGAAACATCCCCGACCCCGAGCTTGAACCCGCTACTCAATTTGCACTTGGTGATGGCTATCAGCAAGGGCCTGCATGGTTATCACGATGCCTATTACGCATCGGTGGAAGTCTCGCGGTGCTCTGTCAGTACCTCGGCGCAAAGGCGATTCCCCTGAGCAATCGCGATGTCTCATTCGGGTTTGACCGGCGCAGAAGTGGTCTTCATCATTGCCCTTGTGCAGGGCGCGCGGCTGAGCGCGGCTTTCGCTTCTTTGAACGGGAGTAAATAAGAATGTCGTCAAGTATGGCTTCGCACTTCAGTCGGACGTACGATGAGAGTCGGAAAGCCTTTGTGGCCGCGGCAGCGGCGGCCGGCGCAGAGCTGACCTCGTACTTGCTGCCGGAAAAGCGCGGAGCCGAGGGTGAGGCGCTGACGATGGATGTCGCGCACCTAGGGCGGCTGGATTCATCTAGGCTCATGATCTTGTCTGCCGGAACGCATGGGCCCGAAGGATTCTGTGGTGGCGCTTGCCAGAGTGCGTTGCTGCACGACCGCGCCCTGTTGGATCTCGCAAACGCGAACGACGTTGCCGTGCTGCTCATTCACGCAGTAAATCCTTATGGCTTCTCATGGATGCAGCGCGTCAATGAGGACAACATCGATCTGAATCGCAACGCCGTTCAATTTCCCGTGGAGCGCCAACCTGACGCGCGATTCGAGGCTTTGCAAGCACTGCTTCTGCCTGGCAGTTGGCCTCGCACACGCGAGCAGGAATACGCGTTGCGTCATTGCGCTCAAGAGCTAGGGGGCATGCCGGCTCTCTGGAAGATTCTGAGCGGTGGGCAGTACATCTTCCCTGATGGCATCTTCTTTGGAGGCACGAGTGCCTCATGGAGCATCAGAATCCTTCGCGAAGTGCTGCGACGCTTCACACAGTACACGACCGCGCTTGCGTGGATCGACGTGCATACGGGCCTGGGACCGTACGGTCACGGCGAGAAAATCTGTCCGGGACGTGCCGAAGACGAGCCGTTTGTGCGAGCTCTTTGGGGCAGCGATGTCATGGTGCCTGCATCTGGTGCGTCGGTCTCCGGAGGTGTGTCGGGATCTGTGCTGAAGCTGATTCACGAGGTTCGGCCTCAGGCGGCGGCCGCATTGATGGGCCTGGAGTTTGGAACCGTGCCGTTTGAGCGCGTTCTCGACAGCTTGGTTGCAGACCAGTGGATGCGGCGGCAGTCGTCCGTAGACCCGCATGTGAGGGCCAGGATCCTGCGGCAGACTCGTGGGGCGTTTTACTGTGAGGAGGACGATTGGAAGGGCGCCATTCTTGGGCAGAGTAGGACCATCTTCCTGCAGTCAATCATGGGTTTATCGAAAGCAGACTGACTTGCCGACGCAGGACCAGGACCGGTGCGGGCGCCGGTTGAGAGCTACGCGTCGATTCGATTCACAGAGGGTCAAGCAACGGTTAGTTTCCTCGATGGGCAGGCAGCACGACCGCGCGCCTCGTGCATTGAATAGGCCCGGATAGCATGCCGGCTCGTTGTGCGCTGGGTGTCCCAAAAACCGCTGGATCAAACGAGAAGGCTGCCTGAGACAGCCGAAAAAAAATCCGTGCGCATGCGCCGCCTGTCGCCACGCGGTCATCGGACTCAAGCCACGTTCGTCCGCGATTTGGCGCCTCACTTGGCTGCGGTGTGACTCATCTACAGCCCACGCCGCCGAGGGCTGACGCGTTTACCAAGCTTAACGTAGAGTTCAACGGTTCGAATCCAAGCTTCGTAGAAGTACACGAACTACCTCCTGGTGGTACAACTTTTCGTCCGCACCCCCGGCGGGTCAGGATTTCATGGAAATCAACACCACAGCCTTTTCAACCGCGTGACAGGCCGGCCACTGTGCGTCGGCGATGGCGAAAACTGCGGAGTATCCAAGAGCGCCGAGGTCGAGGCTCGCTGTGCTTGTCAGCATTGAAGCACTACGAGTCCTGCGAAGTGCCGTTGGAAACGGTAGCTTTCGCGAATAACCGAAAGAGACCGGAGGCGGGGGGCCGGAGGGAAGTTAAATTGACCTTGCTCGCCTTCGCACCTCAGCCTACGACGTGCTGGCAATACTACCGATGATCCGTTGAGTGAATCTGCAGCGCTTCCAAAAAGCGCGAAACCATGTTGTAAGCCGCGACAGTTGCGGTCAACTCGATCAGTTGCTGCGCCTCGAAGGCTTTTTTTACTTGCTCGAAAGTGACGTCATCGACCTGCACGTTGCGGGTCATGGCGTCGGTGTACGCCAGCACCGCTCGCTCCGTCTCGTCAAAAAGACTGCTGTCGACCCACTTGTCCAGCACCTCTAGCTTGTCCGCGGAGACGCCTTCCTGCCGCGCGATTGGGATGTGCTGCTCAGCCTCGTAGGGCGCGCGGTTGATCTGTGCTACCCGAATGATGACCATCTCGCGCATAGCGCCTGACAGCGTTGATTGCTGCCGAATCGCAGTCAGGTAGCCGAGCCAACCTTTGGCCACGGAGGGGCTGTGCAGCAGCATCTGGTAGAGATGGAGGATGCTGCCTCGCTCGGCCACGATGCGCTGGGCCAGTGGGCGTGTTGCTTCGGTGTCAGGGTCGGCATAAGGGAGACGTGCCATGCAGGTCTTTCAAAAGAAGGAATCGAAAGCGTCAATCCGCCAGAATGATCTTGCGCTTGACGAGGTCGGCCATGATGGCCGAATCCTTGCGCACGCGAGCGGCAAAGGTGTCGGGGCTGCTACTAACGACGTCGAAGGCGTTCTCTGCAAAGCGACGTTCGACCTGCGGGTCGTGCATAACCTCATGCACTGCCTTCAAGATCTTGTCGCGCACCTGTGCGGGCAGCCCCTTTGGGGCGACCAGGCCGATCCACGTCGGAAATTCAAAGCCGGGGATCGATTCGTTCATCGCCGGCACATCCGGCAACTGCTTCGAGCGGGCCGGCGAGCTCACCGCAAGGGCTTTGACCTTGCCGGCCTTGACGTGCGGAAGCATCACCGACAGGCCGGCAAAGGCGAAGTCGATGTGACCACCCAGCAAGTCGGTCAGCAGCGGCGCAGCGCCTTTGTATGGAACGTGTGTGGTTTGGAGTTGCTTGATGATCGAGAGCTGGGCGCTGTTGACGTGCCCGGCCGACGCAGTGCCCGCCGATCCATATGCGGTGCCCGGGTGCGTTCTCACATAGCTCACGAACTCCTCGAGCGTCTTGGGCGGAAGGTCGTTGCGTGTGACCAAGATCTGCGGCGTAGTCACCAGCAGGCTCAGGTAGTCGAAGTCTTTGAAGGTGTCGAATGGCAGGTTCTTCACAGTGTGGTGATTCACCGCCTGCGAGTCCAATGCGAGCATCAGCGTGTAGCCGTCCGGCTTTGCTCGATAGAGCTCGTTTGCGCCCAACGTGCCGCTGGCGCCAGGCTTGTTCTCAACCACGATCGCCTGTCCGAGACGTTCGCCCAGTGCATTGCTCACTGTGCGTGCAGTCTGATCAACGGCACCGCCGGGAGCAAAGGGAACGATCAGACGGATGGGTTGGCTCGGATACAGTGTTTGAGCCCAGCCGGCGAGCGGTGCGGCCATGAGTGCGGCGCCAGCGCCAGCGATGAGTTGTCTGCGGTTAGTCACGGGTTGTCTCCTGTCAGTATTGTTCTGTGTGGCAGGCATCGCCGCTTAGGGAGTGGAGGCGACGAGGCCGCCATCCACGACGATCTCCGTGCCGGTGACGTAGCGGCTTTCATCGGCGGCAAGGAACAGGGTCGCGTGAGCCGTGTCCCAGCCAGTTCCCATATGCTTAGCCGGCACTTGATTGTTCCGGTGGGCGATGAAGCCCTCGGTATCGCCCTGTGCGTACTTGGTGGCCAGGCCCTCGAACAGCGGCGTGTGCATCAGGCCGGGCACCACGCAGTTCATCCGGATACGCTCGGCCGCGTGGATGACCGCGCTTGTGCGCGTGAAATGCATCAGCGCGGCCTTGGCTGCGGCATAGGCCACCTGTGGTTTGCCGACGTAACGCAGACCAGCTACGGAGGAAATGCTGACGATCGAGCCTCCACCTTGGCGCTGCATGTGGGGGATCACATGTTTGCACGCCAGGAACGCTCCCTTGAGATTGACCTGGATCTGAGCGTCCCACACGTCCTCGTCCATGTCGACCGGACCGCCCGGCTGCGAAACGCCCACGTTGTTAACCAGAATGTCGATGCGGCCGAAGCGGTGAATGCAGTCGGCTACCGCACGAGCGACCTGATCCGAGCGCGTGGCATCGCACTGTTGCACCACGCCTTCGTGGCCCTCTGCTTCGATAATGTCGAGCGTGGCTTGTGCGGCCTCCAGCCGCAAGTCGGTGCCGAATACAGCGGCACCTTGGCGGGCAAACAGTACCGCGATGGCACGTCCATTGCCCCAGCCCGCTGCCACAGCCCCGCACCCCATCACTAAAGCCACCTTGTTCTTCAGATCCAGCACATCGTCTCCGCATTCAGTTGCACGGCATCAGTGCCGCGCTTCGAGATCGTAGGCACCAGCAATTAATCAGTAAAATTCTTTCGATCTATAGATTCATAGAAGACAAGAATGAATATCTCGCCGCGCCAGTTGCGCATGTTCTTGGCGCTCTCCGTATCGCTGAACTTCAGTCGCACGGCGGAACAATTCTTCGTTACGCAGCCCTCGCTGAGCAAGGCCATCCAGGAGCTTGAAGAGGCCTGGGGCCTTCGGCTGTTCGAGCGCAGCACGCGCAGCGTCAAGCTGACCGATAGCGGGGTGCGGCTGGCGACGCTTGCGCGCGGCGTGATCGGCGAGTTCGACGCGGGCCTGGAGCGCATGCGCACGAACGCTGAGCGCGCGTCGAAGCGGCTGTCCATCGCATCGCTGCCCTCGCTGGCCAACGTGCTGCTGCCTGCCGCCTGCAGCGCGATGGAATCGCTCCATGAAAATCCGTACATCACGATCCACGACTGTTCGAACGCAGCTTCGATCGAACGCTTGATCAATGGCCAAGTCGATTTCTCGATCGCCTCAGCGGCTCCTTCGCACCCCGACGTGCGCTACGAGGAGATACTTCGCGATCGCTTCGTGTTGCTGTCGTCGGCGAGATGGCATGCACGGGTTGCGGAGCGCATGCGCCTTGAGGACATGGTTGACTTGCCCTTGATCAGCATGACCGACTCCAGCACTGCGATGCGTTACATGAGCGCAGCCTACCTTCAACGTGGCATTGAATTCCGCCCGAAGATGCAATTCGACCAAGTCGGCACCATCGCGGGCTTTGTGAAGCAGGGACTTGGCATTGCGGTGCTGCCCTATCTTGGTATGACGCCGCTCCTCACCCTGCGTGGCTTGCGAGTGAGCGAGATCGTCGATGGGCCGGTGCGCTCGGTGGGCATCGTCACCCGCCACGCCGGCACTTCGACGGCCATTGCGCATCAGGCGATGCAAGAGGTTCGTACTGTCGCTTGCGCGCTAACTAGGCGGCAGCCCGCGTGGGTGCTCCCGCCCGCCTCGCAGCGAACGCGGTCCAAGTCTGCATGAGTCAGGGCGGCTTCGCGGTCGGATGCCGCTCTGCGGCAGGGTCGGACCGCCCGGCGCGCCAGTTTAGAGAGGGCATCGCGAACAGTCGGCGGCGCAATACACCAGCTGGCACAGCCAAACCCTATTTAGCGACCTTCAATAAAGCCGACTCCAATGCTCGCAAATGCTTTGCTAAGCCTGGCACTTGTGGACGCCTCCCCGGAGACAGAAGTCCCGTTGAGCGATCGCGCGGCAATTCCTTCGAAGATGACAGCAAGCCTGAAAAGCGCGAAGGCGTAGTGGAATTGGTCCAGTTGGCCAGAGAGGGGAAGCTGCTGGTAGTAGCGTGCCAAGTATGCGTTTTCCGTCGGCACGCCAAGTGCTGCCAGGGGCCTGTCCTTCATGCCCATGTATTGGTCAGCATTCAGATGCCACGCCAATGTGCTGAACGCCAAGTCGGCCAAGGGATGTCCCAAGGTCGACAGTTCCCAATCGAGAACCGCCACGACGCGGGGCTGCGTGGGATGAAACATCAGATTCCCAATGCGGAAGTCGCCATGCGAAATCGAGGTCATGCCATCCACGGGGATCCGGTTCGACAGCCAATCGATCAGCCTATCGACTTCTGGGAGTTCCTGGGTTTGGCAAAGACTCCACTGGCGGCTCCAACGCTGGAGCTGCCGCGGATAGTACGCCTCATGGTGGCCGTATCCTGCCAAACCGATGGCCTCCCAGTCGACGGAATGCAATGTGGCCAGGGTGTCGGCCATCGACATGAACATCTGTGCTCGCTCACTTGGCGCCACGCCTGGAAGAGACGGGTCTGCGAACACGCGTCCTTCGACACGTTCCATCACATAAAAGGGCGTGCCGATGACCGTCTCGTCTTCTACAAATGCAACGACAGGCGGCACGGGCACATCGGTTTTCGCGAGTGCGGTGAGGATGCGGTACTCACGGTCGACCGCGTGCGCGGAGGGCAGCAACTGTCCAGGAGGCTTCTTTCGCATGACCATCCGGCGGTCGTCAAAGCTCACGAAGAAGGTCGGATTGGACTGTCCTCCGGTGATGCGCTCGAGTTGCATCCTGCCGCGCAGTGCGGGGATCTCCCGACGCAGGCGTTCATCGAGGCGCTGGGGATCGAACTCCAGCGACGCCGGCTGCGATTGAATAGTCATGAGAGTCAATGCGGTGAAAGTGGCAGGTGCATAAATAATCGCGTCCCACGCACAGCTAGCCGGGCGGGCTCAGTGCGCCGACTGTGTCAGCCAACGCGCTACGAGGACGGGTTGCCCGGAGGTGGACGCCTCGACGATCTCGGCATCCCAGGTCATTCGGATCTGGCCAAGTTTGGCCTCGTCGACTCTAACCAGCGTGAATCGTCCAAGTAGTGAGGCGCCGTTGGGCACTGGGCGAACGAACCGGACGCGATCGAAGCCGTAGTTCACGCCGATCTTCTGGTTGGGAATGGAAATGGCCTCCTCATACCAGGCCGGCAGCAGAGCCAAGGTCAGCAAGCCGTGCGCAATGGTCCCTCCAAACGGCGAATCCGCGGCGGCGCGGGCAGTATCCACGTGGATCCATTGGCGGTCCCCGGTTAGCTCAGCGAATCCATCAATCATCGACTGGTCAATCGTGATTGGGCGGCTCTGAGCGACTTGGCCAACGAACGCTCGTACCGCCTGTTCTGATTCGAGGACGATCATGGCTTCGCATCCGAATCAGCGCTCACATTCCACCAACTTTGGAATGAGGCGACTGACGATGCAGGTTCCCGGAACCGAGGAGGGCGCTTGCCGATGAATCCGGCCACACCCTCCTTCCCGTCGCGGGTGCTGACGTGGTGCATGGCAAGCGACTCCACCTTGTGCGCTTGCAAGGGATGGGGAAGCCCGGAATTGCGATACATCATCTGCCGGATCAGGGCCGTTGACGCGGGTGATCGCTCGTTAGCCATGACGCCAGCGAGATCGTAGGCGCGAGTGAGCAGCTTGTCCGCAGGCAGTACCTCTTCCACGAGCCCGTCGCGCGCTGCAGTCGCGGCGTCCAGGATCTCACCGAAGTAGGTCCACTTTAGTGCCTTGGCAAGTCCGACGATCCGAGGCAGGAACCAACTCGAACATGCATCCGGAACGATGCCAATCTTGCCGAAAACAAACCCGAACCGCGCTCGCTCAGACGCTAGGCGGATGTCCATCGCCAGTGTCATGGTGGCGCCCACTCCGACCGCCGGGCCGTTAACGGCGGCGATGACCGGTTTGCTGCAGTCGAAGATGGCCAAGGTGACGCGGCCACCTGTGTCACGCACACCCGAAACGATCTCTGGATCGTCCAGTCGTTCGTGCATGTCTCTCATCGTGGGCGAGAGTGACTCGTCCAGACCGAATACGTTACCTCCTTCGCGCAGATCCATTCCTGCGCAGAATGCTCGGCCTTCACCTGTCACAACGATGGCACGCACCTCATCGTCTGCGCTCGCTCGCTTGAAAGCGTCGATGAGCTCGTCGGCCATCTGCACAGTGAACGCATTCAGTTGGTCAGGCCGGTTCAAGCTCAGGGTCAGGATCGCATCCGAGACCTTCCAGGAGATGGTGTCGTAGTTCATGGCTGCTGGGGGTGGAAGTTGGGTTCACGCTTTTCTGAGAAGGCACGCACACCCTCGCGAAACGAGGGGCGGTCGAGCAGGTCGCGCTGGCGCAGTCTCTCGTACTCCATTTGCGCGGCGAGATCACGCGTCTGCGCTGCCTCATAGGCATGTCGGATTTCCCGGCAACTGCCGGGTGGTGCCTTGCCCAGTCGTGCGGCCAACACCATGGTCGCCTCGCCTAGTTCAGCATCTGGCAGACAGCGCCAAACCATGCCCCATTGCGCGGCCTCCGCCGCTCGGATGCGCTCTCCAAGCATCGTGATCGCCTGCGCTCTCGCCCATCCCAATAGCCGTGGCAATTTCCAGGTCGCGCCCAGGTCGGGAACCAATCCCAGCTTGGGTGCGAAGGTCAAGACGAACGAGCCAGACTCTGCGGCCAATACGACGTCGCAAGCCAAGGCGATGCTCACGCCCGCGCCAGCGCAAACTCCGTTTACCGCTGCAATCGAGGGAATGGGTAGGTCGTGCAAGGCCTGAATGAGCGGATTGAAGTATTCAGCCATCAAATGGGCTTGGCGTACCCCCAGCGTCTCCTCCGGAAGACCGGGCACCCCGTCGAGGTCGAGCTGCCAACCCGCACAGAATCCGCGCCCTGCGCCGGTGATGACAAGCGCACGCACCGTGGGGTCGGCGGAAATGTCGCGCACAGTATTCAGCAACGCCTTGACGGCGTCCAAGCTCAAGCTATTGAGGACCTCGGGGCGGTTCAGCGTGATGACTGCTACATCGCCGCTCCGCAACAACTGCACCTCCTGCGGCTCTGTCATGGCCGCGGCTCCAGCACGGAGAGGGCTCCCGGCGCCGCAGAAGCCCCGGCGTGCGTGTCCTCCTTCGCGCGCCGCTTCTGTGCGTAGGCGTCATAGCGGTGAAGCAACGTGCCCAGGATGCCCTTCGGCATGAAGATGATGAAGATGACAAGCAGGGCGCCGTAGATGGCAATATCAAGGCCGTGCAGATCGTTCCCGATCAACAGTCGCAGGCCCTCGGACAGCAAAAGTAGAAACACAGCGCCCGTGGTCGGACCGAGCATCACGAACATGCCGCCAGCGACAACGCCGAACACCATCTGGAGGGACACGCCGATGCCCGAGAGATTCTCAGGGTTCACATAAAGCTGGTACTGCGCATAGAGGACGCCTCCGAGGCATGTCATCGTGGCTGATAGCACCATCAGCCCGAGCTTTACCGCTCGCACGTTGATGCCGATCGAGGCGGCGGCTTCCTCCTGCTCGCTGATCGCCTGAAGGGCCAAACGTGCCATGCTCCGGTCCACTCGATGCCAGATGTACAACGCGAGCAGCCAGCATACGAGGATCAGATAAAGCCAGACACGTTTGTCTGAGAACTGCATAGCGCCAAGCGCAAACTCTTGACCCTGCGCCAGGGCGGTGCGCGGAGTCATGCCGAGCGAGCCGCCGGTGTAGTCGCGCAGGCCGATGATGATCAGCCGGACGACCTCGGACAAGGCCAACGTCACCAGCGCGAAATAGTGACCGACGATCTTCAGGCGAAAGCACGGATAGCCGATGAGCACTGCGAGCAGAGCGGTCACAGCCACCGCGGCAAGCGCACCGAGCCATGGTGAGATGCCTAGGTAATTCCAGAGCAGAACGCCTGTATACGCGCCAACGCCCAGGAACGCGCCATGCCCGAAGCTCACCAGCCCGAGCCTGCCCATGATCGACCAACTGGTGTAGATGTAGCTCCACATCAGGCACATGATCAGAAGGTGGATGATGTATTGGCCCGGCTGAACGAGCGGTACGCAGAAGATGATTGCAGCGCAAGCCAATACCAGGTTGCGTTGCAGCGCTCGAGACGGTCCATCGAAGGCAGCGGAATTGGAAGTCATGGTTTCTCCGAGTCAGGCGCGCTTGGCCAGAAGGCCCTGCGGCTTCCAGAACATCACAGCGATGAAGAAGATGAAGGCGAAAACGTATCCCCACTCGAGTTGGAAGAAGAAGCCGCCAACGGAGATGAATTGTGCGAACACGAATGCAGCCAAGAACCCGCCGATGAGGTTGCCGAGCCCGCCGAGCACACAGATCAGGAAGATCAAGGGTCCGAATGACAGCCCGATCGCCGGATGCACGTCGTACTGCAGAACCAGCAGCGCGGCACCCAGGCCAGCGAGGCCGCCGCCCAGTGCTGACGCCGTGAGATAGATGCGCGCCGGATTCACGCCCATGAGCGGCATGATCGCGCGGTCCTGGCTGATGGCCCGGATCGCAGTACCGATGAAAGTCTTGCGCAGGAACAGCGAGACGGCGACGATTGCTGAGGCGGCCACGGCGAACGAGAGCAGGCGTGAGATCGAGAAACTCATCTCGCCGACGTTGAGCGACGAGAGCTGCACTCCCAGGTTTCGGAATTCGATCCCGAATACCACCGTCGCACTGGCTTGCAGGAAGAAGAGCACGCCGCCGGTCACCAGCAACTGGTTGATGGGTTCAGCCTGCAGAACGGGGCGGATAATGAATTGGTGCATGGCCGCGCCCAACAGCGCGACGAACGCGATGCCACAGAGGCATGCCGCGAAGACCGGCATTCCTTGGGCCGTGTGCAGCCACCAGATGGCGTACATACCCACCATGATGAGTTCCGCATAGCAGATCCAGACGACGTCCATCACGCCGAAGACCAGATTGAGTCCCAACGAGAGGAGTGCGAAAAGCCCGCCAAGAAGAAGGCCGTTGCACAGCGCCTCCAGCAGATAGATGTCGAAGATCGAGTCCATGGTTTTCTCCTATATGCCGAGGTAGGCTTTGCGCAGATCGTCGCTGGCAAGTAGTTCGGCTGCCGAGCCGCTGTTGCGGATCCTTCCTGTCTCAAGGAGGTAGGCACGGTCGACTACCTTCAGCACTTGGTGGATGTTCTGTTCGACGATCAGGACGGTATAGCCCTCGGCGCGCATCTGGCGCACGACATCGAAGATGGCCTGGACGATGACTGGGGCCAGACCTGCCGACGGCTCATCGAGCAGGAGCAACTTGGGACCGCTCATCAGCGCGCGGCCAATGGCACACATCTGCTGCTCCCCACCGGACATGGTGCCCGCGGCCTGATTGCGCCGCTCTTTCATTTTTGGGAACAGGGCGTAGACGCGCTCGAGCGTCTCACGCCAGTTTTTTCGTGCAGAGGGAAGGAAGGCGCCCATGCGCAAGTTCTCCTCCACCGACATCTGGGGAAACAGCCGCCGATGTTCAGGAACTTGGGCAAGCCCTAAGCCCAGCACCTCGTGCGAAGGTATCGCGGTGTAGTCACGGCCCTCGACGATGAACCGGCCGCTGGCCGGAATCAGCTTGGAAATCGCGCGCAGCAGGGTAGTCTTACCTGCGCCGTTAGGCCCGATGACGGCGACGGCCTCACCCGGATACACGTCCAGAGAGACGTCGACGATCGCTTGGAAGCTCCCATATCCTGCGGAGACGTTGCGCAGGGAGAGCATCGGCCTAGGCTGCCCGGCTGGCTGCAAGGATAGGACTGCACTCATGCCGTTGCCCCTGCGGTCTGCTGCTGCACTTCGTGCGCATCTGTCCCAAGATACACCTCAATCACCCGCGCATCGTGCGCCACGTCATTCGGTCTGCCGCTGGCAATGAGCTCGCCATGATCTAGGACCAGGCAGCGGTCGATCACACGCATTAGGACGCCCATGATGTGCTCTACCCAAATAATGGCAATGCCACGTTCGTCGCGGATCCGCAGCAGCATGTCGGCGGCTTGGTCCATCTCAGCCTCGTCCAGACCCCCAAGGCTCTCGTCGGCCAGCAACAGCTTAGGGTGAGTGGCGAGAGCGCGAGCCATCTCGAGCTTTTTCAGCCCTGCCGCGCCCATGCCATCGGTAGTGCTGCGCGAGTCGACGGGCAACCCGACTAGCTTCAGGGCATCGACGGCTCGACGCTCCGCTTCCGAGCGGGAGACGCGCTCGGCGTTCCCGTAGAACGCAGCGAGCGTTACGTTCTCCATCAGGGTGAGTTTGTGGAACGGCCGCGGGATCTGGAACGTTCGACCGATGCCTTGCCGGCAGATGGCATTGGCTCCATTGCCCGTAAGCTCGTGACCGTTGAAATGGATGGAGCCGCTGCTGGGCGCCAGCAGACCGGCCAGCAAGCTGAAAGTCGTGCTCTTGCCGGAGCCATTGGGCCCGATCAGGCCGAGGATCTCGCCGGGAGCTAGGTCGAATGAAAGGTCGTTGACGGCGGTGAAGCCGCCGAAGCGTTTGGTGAGGCGCCGTACTTTAAGCACTGCTCGTCCTTATGAAAGATCGGGTAACGGTGCGGGGCGGATGTCCGCGCTGCTTGCAGTTGGGTCAGCGAGCTGCTGAGTACGTGTGATCTTTGGGCAAGGGCAGAACGGGGTCCGCAGCCTTGACCGACAGCGGCCACATGGGCACTGTCTTGTTGTCGATGTACTGGGTCAGAACCGGGAAGGCACGCTCGCTTTGCCCTGCCATCGCAGAGCCAGGAGCCGGGAACTTGACGCCATACCCTTGAATCGTGCCGCCGGCCGGGATGTCCGTGTCCAACGCCGCTTTGCGCAGCGCTTCCGAGTCGTAACCACCATACTTCTTGATGGCTCGCGGCAGCACGTCGGTCAGGAGGATCCAGGTCTGGTTCATGCCCATCGAAGCGTGCGCCGGCACTTCTTCAACTTTGGTTTCCGCCTTGTACCGCTTGACCATCTCCTGGGTGATTTCCGGCAATCCTGGCTTCAGGCTCTTGGCAGGAATCAGTTGGGCTGCGACAGCATCGAGGTTGAAGATGTAGTTTGCATCCTTGCCGAAGGTGGCCGACAGCTTGTCCCACTGGCCATAGCCGGAACCGTGTCCGACTAGCGCTTGCCACTTCAAGTTCTGTTCCTTGGCTTGGCGAAGGAACATGGTGATGTCCGGGTTGTAGCCAGTGTGAAAAATGACATCGGGCCGGGCACGCTTGAGCTTGGTGATCATTGGCGAAAGGTCCGGCGCGGTTGCCGAATACCCTTCCTTCATGACAACCTGCATGCCGTATTTCTTACCGCAGTTCTCCTCGTTACCTTGCGCTACACCAACTCCATAAGGCCCATCTTCGTAAATGATTGCGACTCGAAGATCTTTGGGTTCTTTCTTCAGGCGGTCTTTGGCGTAATGGTTGATAAATGCACAAGACGCCTCACCGTATTGGTCTGAGTGGATCTGGGAGCGGAAAGAATAAGTAAGGTTTCGATCCCTGAACACGGCGGACGAAGAACAGGCGGACATCCAGAAGAACTTCTTTGCTGCATCCACCTTCTGTGCGATCGGAACGCATTGCGAGCTCGTAAAAAATCCGGTGATCAAATCGACCTTTTCCTGGTTGATAAGTCGTTCCGACTCATTGATCGCCACATCCACCTTGGATTGAGCATCGACATAAATCGGTTTGATCTTCACGCCTTCGACACCACCGCGCTCGTTGATCATGTCGATCGCTATCTTTGTACCCAGGTAGGTCGCGTTCGAACCGGCCGCTGCCAGTGGACCTGTAAGGTCGAAGACAACGCCGATCTTGATTTCCTTCGCTTGTGCCTGTGCGCTGCTGCACGCAAGCGTCAATGCCGCGAGAGTGACGGAGCAAAGCGCGCTCAGAGGGGTTCGCAGATGGAAGTGTGTCGTTTGCATGCATGTCTCCTTCGTTGGTATTTAGTGGTGCAGTGGTGCCTATAACGTAGGGGGCTTAAGCGGTCGCGCTTGCAGGAGGCTCGTGCTGAAGGCGCAGGTCGCGCTTGAGGATCTTTCCGCTGGGGTTGCGCGGCAGGCCTTTTGCGAAGATCACCCGCTTGGGCGTCTTGAAGCCTGCCAGCAAGCCGCGGCAATGCGCGATGAGTGCGGCTTCGTCGAGCGAGTGTCCCTCCTTCACGACCACGATGGCCGTGACCGCCTCAATCCAGACCGGGTCGCTCAGGCCCACGACGGCGACCTCAGAAACCGCCGGGTGCCGGTAGATCGTCTCTTCGACCTCCCGGCTGGCGACGTTCTCGCCGCCGGTCTTGATCATGTCCTTCTTTCGGTCGACGACGGTCAGGAAGCCTTCGTCGTCCATCACGCCGAGATCCCCGCTGTGGAACCAGCCGCCGGCGAAGGCTTCGGCGGTGCGCCCCTCGTCCCGGAAATAGCCGCTGAGTAGCTGGGGCGACCGGTGCACGATCTCGCCCATGACGCCGGCTGGTAGCGGATGGCCCGCATCGTCGACGATGCGGGTTTCGACGTTGAGGACCGGACGGCCCGCAGAGCCCGCCTTGCGAATCTGGTCCTCGGGGCCGAGAACCGTGGCCGTGGGCGCAATCTCGGTCTGGCCATAGAAGTTCCAGAACCGCACGCGGGGAAGGCGCCGCTGCATTTCCTGCAGCACGGCCACCGGCATGATCGAGGCACCGTAGTAGCACTTCGCGAGGCTGCCCAGGTCGAATTGCTCGAAAAGCGGCGAGCGCATCAGAGAGATCCACACGGTCGGCGGTGCGAACAGCGCGGTGACGCCGTGCTTCGCAATCTTCGGAATCACCGACTCTGGGGCCGGCGAAGCGGTGATGATGTTGGTGACGCCGTTGTAGACGCAGGGGCCGAAGAAGGTGTCGAGCTGCGCGCAGTGGAAAAGCGGCATCGCGTGCAGCATGGTGTCGGCCGTCGCATATTCGCCCGCGACGATGCAGCTCACGTACTGGGCGATGACCGCCTCGTGCGTGAGCATCGCCCCTTTGGGCAGCGATTCGGTACCGCTGGTGTAGAGGATCTGGGCGAGAGCGCCCCCGTCGATCGCCGGCTCGTCCTGGGATGATCGTGCCGGGTCCCGGCAGAGGGCGTCGAATACAAGCATGCCATCGACCGGCTGGGATGGCGCTTCGCCGGGCAGCCAGATGAACTGCTCGATCCGCGTGTCGAGCGCGGCCGCAGCGCAAGCCTGGGCTGCGAGCTCACTATCGGTGCAGAGGATGCGCGCCTCCGAATGCCGCAGGATGTACGCCATCTCCTCAGACTTGAGCATGAAGTTGACCGGAACAAGTACGCCGCCGGCGCGCGCGATGGCAAAGCGCATCGCGACGAAGGCGTGCGAGTTCCTCGCCAGGACGGCGACCCGGTCGCCAGCCTGCAGCCCCATTTCGCGCAACGATCCGCTCAAGCGGTCGCAGACTGCGTCGTATTCGCGGTAGGTCCAGCGCACGTCCCCGCAGATCACGGCCATCTTGTTTGGAAGCCGGCTGGCCGTACGCCTCAGAAGATCGGCCACCGTCTGGCGCCGAACCAAGCTTGCATTCATTGTCTTGTCTCCTGGAACTCCGACAAGCTGTTCGCTTGTCTGTATTGGTTATCGTCGCAATAACAATGTGAGAAATCTAATGACCGACCACCCGAATGTCAACAGAGCATTCGTCAGGTTCATCTGCGGATTTTTCTTAGTCGCGCAGGCAGGCCTGAACGAGCCCGATGCGTTCGCGACACTCCCGCACCATGCGTTCGATGAGATCGGCACAGGAGGGCACGTCGTCGATCAGGCCAAGGCACATGCCTGCCCAGATGAGCCCGTCATCGGTCTGGCCGCTCTCGAGCGCGGCGCGCCCCCGCGCGCCGGCCACCAGCGGGCGCAGCGCCTCGAATTCGGCGCCGCCCGGCCGGTTCTCCAGGGCCAGGACCTCCTGGGCCGTTCGGTTGCGAAAGACCCTCGCGGTGTTGCGCAGGGGGCGGAAGATCAACGCGGTGTCGCGCTCGCTGGCCGCAGCGAGTGCGGCCTTGACCTCGTCGTGAAGCGGGGCCTCACGCGTCAACATGAAACGCGTGCCCATGTTCACGCCCCCCGCACCCAACGTGAGTGCCGCGGCCATACCCCGGCCGTCCGCGATGCCGCCGGATGCGATTACCGGAATGTCGAGTGCCCGTGCGGCAGCGGGGATCAGGACCAGGCCTGGGATGTCGTCTTCCCCGGGGTGACCTGCGCACTCGAAGCCATCAATGCTGACGGCGCTAGCGCCGCGCTTCTGCGCCGAGAGCGCATGTCGCACCGAGGTGCACTTGTGGACGATCTTTAGGCCGTGCTGCAGGAAGAGTTCAGTGATCGCCGGAGGGTGGTTGCCTGCCGTCTCGACGATGCGTAGGCCGCTCTCGACGATCGCCTCTGCGTATTCCAGATAAGGAGGCGGCGAAGCGGCCGGCAGGATCGTGAGGTTCACGGCGAACGGCAGATCGGTCAGGGCACGGCAACGCTCGATTTCCGCGCGCAGGGCGTCCGGCGACGGCTGGGTTAGTGCCGTGAGCGTACCCAGGCCGCCGGCGTTGGACACGGCCGCGGCCAAGGGCGCGCGTCCGACCCACATCATGCCTCCCTGCAGGATGGGATAGCGAATGGAGAGAAGTTCTGTGATGCGTGTTTTCATGGATGAGGGCCGCCCGTCGCGTTGCAGTTGCGCGATTGCTATGATGTTAGTTAAAGTTACGATTGCATATGCATTCAAGTTAGCATTGGGGTTTTTCCATGTCAATGCGGGTTGGCCCAAGCCGAATCGCCCGGGAGCGCGACACCCATTCCCAGGTTCGTGCCGAGGGCGTACAAAGAAGTTTTTTTGAGGAGACGGAGTGAAGTCCACCAAGTTCGTGACCGCCTGCTACATCCTGTCGTTCGTGGCCTACCACGGACCCGACATGATCTCGACCCAGACCATTGCGCGTTGGGTCAACGTCAACGCTTCGCGTGTGCGTCAGATCGTCGCGCGGCTCGTGCGAGCCGGGCTTCTCGCCTCCACGCGGGGCGGGGACGGCGGCGTGGTAATTGGGCGCAATCCCGCCGTCATCACGCTGCTCGACGTCTTTGACGCAGTCGCCGAGCAGGATATGACGTTGTTCTCGGTGGAGAACCCTTTCTCCGACTGGAAGGACCGTTGTCGCGTGCACTCCGTACTGACGTCGATGCGAGGAGAACTCGAGCGCGAGTTTCGCGAAAGGCTGTCTAGGACCTTGGTGACGTCGCTATATGCGCTACCAGTCGTTCCCCATAAGACCACGACTGCAAAGTCGACGGCTGGGAGGTCCGCGACTTCGAAGGCCTCGTCTGAGAAAGCGAAGCAGTCCAAGAGCCCACGCAGGGCGGCGGTCTCGAGCGCCTCCGCGCGGAAAACGGCCACCAGGACTAACCCACGCACACAAGGCGCTCCCGATCACCCCAGGGAAAAGGTCCTGTCCACGCCGGCTGCCAGCGGCGCTCGGCGCACTCGCCGGGTTGTGGAAGTGACCAAATGAGCGACTACGTGGCGCCGCTGGACGACATCCGCTTCGTGCTGACCGTGTTGGTGAACACGCAAGTGACTCAGCGCGCCGAGGAAGAGACGGCCGTCTCGCAGGATGTGGTGTATGCGGTGCTCTCCGAAGCGGCCCGCTTTGCGAGCGGCGTCCTCGCTCCCCTGAACGCAATCGGCGATCGCGTCGGCGCTCAGATGGTGGACGGCAAGGTCCGCATGCCGCCGGGCTTTCGCGCGGCCTATGGTCAATACGTCGAAGCGGGCTGGGGAGGGCTGGGCGCGCCGGTCGCGCATGGCGGCCACGGGCTGCCGCATGTGGTGACTGCAGCCGTGGGTGAGATGTGGAAGGCTGCCAACCTGGCGTTTTCAGCCAACTTCTTGCTGACGACAGGGGCAGTCGAAGCGCTTGCGCAGAATGGCTCGCGCGCACAGCAGGCCAAGTACCTGCCGCGTCTCGTGAGCGGTGAATGGGGTGGGGTGATGAACCTCACCGAGCCGCAGGCCGGCTCTGACTTGGCTTCCATCCGCACGCGAGCATTGCCCCAGGCAGATGGCAGTTACAGGCTGTATGGACAGAAGTGCTTCATCACCTACGCAGATCACGACATGGTGGACAACATCGTGCACCTCGTGCTGGCGCGGCTTCCCGACGCACCGCCGGGGGTGAAGGGCATCTCGATGTTCGTGGTCTCCCAACACCTCATTGGTCATGACGGTTCGCTCGGCGAACGCAACGATGTGCAGGTGACCGCGATCGAGAAGAAGCTGGGCCAGCATGCGAGCCCGACGTGCACCGTGCAGCACGGCGAAGCGGGCGGGGCCGTGGCGGAACTTGTTGGCGAGCCCGGAGCGGGCCTGCAATACATCTTTGTGATGGTCAACGCAGCTCGCCTCGGCGTGGCGTTGGAGGGCCTGGGAATCGCCGAGCGTGCGTTTCAGCAGGCGCGGACGTATGCGGAGACGCGCGTACAGGGCAGGCTGCCGGGCAGCGGCGAATCGGTTCCGATCGCTCACCACCCCGACGTGCGCCGCATGCTCTGGACGATGCAGGCCCAGACAGAGGCGATGCGTGCGGCCGCCTTCGTCGTCGCGGGCTGGCTGGACACGGCGAAGACGCACTCGGACGCCGGCGAACGCCTCAAGTTCCAGGGATTGGTCGACCTCATGATTCCGGTGCTCAAGGGGTGGATGACCGAGACCGGTGCGGACGTGGCTTCGACGGGCATCCAAATTCACGGCGGCGCGGGCTACGTGGAGGAGACAGGCGCGGCGCAGCATTTACGGGACATCCGGGTCGCGTCTATTTACGAGGGCACCACGGGCATCCAGGCGGCCGATCTGGTAAGCCGAAAAATCCTTCGCAAGCCGGGCCCTGCCGCGCTGCACGAACTGTTGCGCCAGATGGCCACCATCCTTCCGGCGCTCGAAGCGCATGCGGAGGTGGCCGACATGGCACCGATCTGCTCCGCCATGAAGACCGCCCTTTCCGACCTGTCGCAGGCGAGCAGCGCACTCCTCGACGCCGCGCACCGCGACCTGCAGGTCGCCCTCGAAGTGTCGGTGCCGTATCTGAAAATGCTCGGGACCGTGATGGGCGGTTGGCAACTCGCTCGCGCCGCGGTCATCACTATTGAAGGTCAAGACGAGCACGCCTTTTCAACGGAGTTTGGCCGCAGGAAGCGGGAGACTGCACGGCACTATGCCCTTCACGTTCTGCCCTCGGCCTTCGCACTTGGCTTCACGGTCGCGAATGTTCTGGGGCTGCGTCGTTGACGGCGCTCATCAAGCTTTTGCCGCTTGAAGACGATGAAGGTCGGGTCGTCGCACAGGGCCGCTGGTTTTCGCGCCTACCGCGATCTAGTCAGGACGCGCTCCTGCAAGTTACGACGGTGACGCGGCACGAAGATGGCGAGCGGCTGGCGGGAAGAGGGCGACCATGCGCCGGGTTGCTGGCATGCGCGAGCGGTGCCATTCACGTGAGTACGACTACTTCGGGCGGCATCGTGTTGGCCATCGGCTATGTGAAACCTGGCGTGTGGCTATGCCCAGCCGGTGTGTTGGAAACCGCATCGTGCGGCCGCGATGCGCATGCAAGAGGAGCGGTAACGCTTTTGACCGTTGCGGTCGAAGACTTACGTTCGCTTTTGATCTCGCATCCGGAATTCTATCAGGCGGTGCTCCAGCTACACGCACGCGAGACGCGCAGACTCTTTGAGAGGATCGAAGACTTGGTCTCGCTTCAGTTGCGCGCTCGATTGGGCAAGCAGCTCTACCAACTCGCGCGGGGTTTTGGCGTGGCCAGTGAGGGCGAAGAAGGCGGTATACGGATTGGACTCAATCTTTCGCAGGGAGAACTTGGCCAGCTCGTCGGCGGTTCGCGGCAGCGCGTTAATCAGGAAATCAAGCAGATGGAGCGAGAAGGCGTGATTACGGTAACGCACCAAGGCCTGATTGTGCGCGACAGTCAAGCGCTCAAGGCTATCGCCCATTCCCGACCCCACCAGAAGAAGGCGGTCTTGCAGTAGCGCAGTGGACCTGCGACGCGCGACGACCAAGTGTTGGCAGCCAAGGATCAGGGCTTGCGCCAGGCCCATGCAACCGGCCGCCCGTATCGTCTTCAGAATGCCGCGTTGGTGCTCACGTTCGTAATGCTGCGCCTGACCCAGTGTCTATAGATAACTGCGCTGGAGACGGCCTAGCAGGCTGCTGAAGTACCAAGCGCGCCGAAGTCATCCTGCGCACTGACGACGGCGGTTGTGGGGTTTCGACGTTCCGGGTGCGCTTTCCTCGCTGTTTCCCCCTTTTACGCTCGTTTGGGGCGCTCTCTAACCCTTCGCGACTGGAAGACCGCCACCATTGAGCAATTCATCGCGGCGGTCGACAAGTTTTTATCCGCCCCCCGCAACACTCCCGACCGCTTGTAGAGCCCCGTTTTGCGCCAGAAACGTAATTACGGCTCGCAATCTTGAAATGGACGGGAAACCGGCTGTACTAGGCCCGAAACTAACGCAAGCAAAGTCAGAAAGTGACTCTGAAAAATCAGGGTATAGACCCGCAAAGTCAGAAATTTGCGTTGGAAACTGACCTATGGAGCGAATTCTGGGATTTGCATACCTAGGGAGTGCGAAAATCTGGGCATTGCGTCAACTCACTTACGGAACGCCTCTTTAAGACACGAACCTCGTCGCGATTTGCACGCGACGTTTTCCAAACATACGAATTTTCTTGTACGCAGGAAAATTCGCAATCAGCTTAAGTTAACATAAGATACATTGCATGGATTTCTGACGTCACCGATCGCCCTAACGCCATGAAAACGGCTCACCCGCGAAGGCTCGACAGCCGTTCAGCGCGCGTGGAACGCGTCCATACGAACGTCATGGCTGCAGCGAGCAGCACCACCGGCAGCATCGCTGCATTGAGCGGCGCCCAGCCGAAGTGATCGAGCGCGGGGCCGGCGGCGAGCGTCGCAAAAGCCGTGCACACGTTGCGCAGCAACTCCGCGGCGCCCTGCGCACGGCCGCGCTCCTGCGGGCGATATGACTGCGCCAGCAGCGTGGTGCCGCCGACGAACATGAAGTTCCAGCCCACGCCCAGGCAGAAAAGTGCCGCGTAGAAGGCAGGCAGCGTGGTCGAACTCATCGCGACAACCGAACACACGACATTGAGCACCATGCCCAGGCTCACCACACGCGGCAAGCCCCAGCGCTGGATGAGCGCGCCCGCGAACAGCGCCGGCGCATACATGCCCACCAGGTGCCACTGCATGATTCCCGCGCCGTCGTCGATGGAGTGGTTGCAGGCCACGGCCGCGAGCGGCGCGGCCGTCATCACGAACATCATCGACACCGAACCCACCACGTTGTTGGCCAGCGCGGCGATGAAGATGGGCTGCCTTGCGATCTCGCCCAGCGGGCGGGACGGCCGAGTGTCGACCGGCCCGCTCGTCGCGGCCTGCATCTGCGTGTCGCGGTAGAGAGCCACGATCAAGACGACCGAGATTGCACCCAGAACCGCCACCATCAGGTAGGCCCCCGCGAACAGAACTGGCGGAAAGAGGTCCTTGCTCCAGGCCGCGAGCGCCGGCCCCGCTACAGCCGCGATCACGCCGCCGGCCAGCACTGTCGACACGGCGCGGCTCTTGTCGGCAACCGCCACGCCGTCGGCCGCGGCCAGCCGGTAGAACTGCGCGAAGGCCTGGTAGACGCCCACCAATGCCGTGCCGGCGCAGAACACCCAGAACCTGTCGTGAAAGACAGCCCACACCGACACGAGGCCGCCCGCCGTGCCCGCGAGCGCGCCCAGTGCGAACCCGCCACGCCGCCCTATGCGCTGCATCAGCAGCGACGCGAACCACGTCACCACCGCCCCCGCCACCGTGATGAGCGCAAAGGGCAGCGTCGCCAGCGACTTGTCGGGCGCGAGCATGTGGCCCGTGAGCGCGGTGAGCGTGAGGTCGATCGATACGGCCGCCGTGTAGAGACCCTGGCAGATCGCGAGCACCCGCGCATCGCGGCGGCCGGTGGAGATGGTGGCGGTGTCGGTCATGAAAGCGAAGGAGCGGGTTTGACAGCCTGAACTCTAGGCGACGACACTCTGGCAAGAATGACATACTTCCCTCGTTAAACGACATGACGCGCTCCGTCTCCTTCTTGCTCGTTCCGGAGTTCCAGCTGTTCGACATGGCGGGCCCGCTGTCGGTGTTTCAGGTGGCCGCGGAAATCGGACGCAGCCGGCGTGGCCCGGCCTACGAAATCGCGGTGCTTTCCGAACGCGGGGGCCGCGTGGCATGTTCGGCCGGACTCGAAATGCAGACGCGCTCGTGGCGCGATTCGCAGGCCGGCACCGTCATCGTTCCTGGCGGCCAGGGCGCACGAAAGCCCGGCGCGGCCACGCCCGCGCTGGTGCAACACCTGCGCGCCGCGCTGGCAGCGAAGCGGCGCGTGGCCAGCGTGTGCACCGGCGCGTTCCTGCTGGCCGAGGCGGGCCTGCTAGACGGGCGACGTGCCACCACGCACTGGCGCCAGGCCGCGCTGCTGCAACGCAACTATCCCGCCATCACCGTCGATGCCGATCGGATCTTCGTGCGCGACGGCCATGTGTGGAGTTCGGCGGGCATCGCGGCCGGCATCGATCTCGCACTGGCACTGGTCGAGGCGGATCTTGGCGCCGACATCGCGGGCGCGGTGGCGCGCGAGATGGTCGTCTACCACCGGCGCACGGGCGGCCAGTCGCAGTTCTCCGCGCTGCAGGACCTCGCGCCGCAGAGCGAACGCATGCGCGCCGTGCTCGCACACATCGGCGAGAACCTCACGGCCGACCTCGACATCGACCGGCTCGCGGAAGTGGCCTGCGTGAGCCCGCGCCAGTTCATGCGCACCTTCAAGGCAGAGACGGGGCAGACGCCGGCCAAGGCCGTGGAGCGCATCCGTGCCGAAGTTGCACGCACGCACATCGAAGGCGGCGACAGCAGCATCGAAGCGGTTGCGCGGCTCACCGGTTTCGAGGAGCCGGAGCGCATGCGGCGCGCGTTCGTGCGCGTGTATGGCCAACCGCCGCAG
>PJUC01000096.1_pt1 | contig 70694 bp, 62 predicted proteins | sample 1512161 | NCBI WGS metagenome assembly PJUC01 (sample SAMN08177676, study PRJNA422409) | Soil metagenome, whole genome shotgun sequencing project. | isolation source: Soil enriched on filter paper | place: USA: Madison | collected 2015-01-15 | reverse complement strand
TGTTCGGGGAGCGATCACGCCGACGGGGTACCTTGCTCCGCGAATGTCCCCCGGCCTGCGGCCTCCTCCTTTATTTCGCTGCGCAAGGCACCCCGCCGGCGTGATCGTTGGACAGAGCGGTCGTTGATCAGCCACACACCAGCAGCGTGCCCTGTGCGCAGGGCGCCGGGTGCTCCCCGCAGCGAAATAAAGGGGGAGGCCGCAGGCCGGAGGACATTCGCGGAGGGGAGTACCCGGTGGCCTGCGCACTCGCCCTGAACAAATACAAACTTTCCTTGAACACAAACGGAGAACGAAGAAATGACTTTGGCAATGAGCTGGGACGAATGGGCCTCGCATGACGGCATCGGCCTGGCCGAACGGGTACGCAAAGGCGAGGTGACCGCAGCGGAACTTGCAGCGCAGGTCGCCGCCGGCATCGCGAAGGTCAACCCGCAACTGGATGCCGTCGTCGAAGTGTTCGACGACGTGGTGGCCGATCCGCTCAAGGACGGCATGAACCCCGAAGGCGTATTCGCGGGCCTGCCGTACCTCATGAAAGACCTGGGCCCCACCCTCAAGGGCCGGCTGCAGGAGTTCGGCTCCATGATGATGCAGGGCCACCGCCCCGAGGCAGACAGCTTCCTCACGCAGCAACTGCGCAAGTCCGGCCTCAACATCGTCGGCCGCAGCACCACGCCCGAGTTCGGCGTGTGCAGTTCGGCAGAGAATTCCATCAGCGTCACCTGCAATCCGTGGGACCTCGAATACACCACCTGCGGCTCGTCCGCCGGCACCGCGGCGGTGGTCGCGGCGGGGGTGCTGCCGCTGTCGCACGCCACCGACGGCGGCGGTTCCATCCGCATTCCGGCGGGCGTGAACGGCAACATCGGCCTGAAGGTGTCGCGCGGCGTGTTCTCGCTGGCACCGGGGCTGTCGGACCTGTCGGGCCTGGTGTCGATCCAGGGCTGCCACAGCCGCACCGTGCGCGACACCGCCGCCTTCGTGGACAACGCGCGCGGCGGCGCACCGGGCGAGTTCATGCCCTTCTGGTCGCCGGCCGAGCCGTACTGCGAACTCATCAAGAAAGACCCGGGCCGCCTGCGCATCGCGCTGTCGCACGAGTGGGGCGACTTCCGCGCCACGCCGCATTTCGTGGCCGAGCTGGAGCGCGTGGGCAAGTTCCTCGAAGGGCTGGGCCACCATGTCGAATGGGCGCTGCCCGAGGTCGACTTCCAGACCGCCTTCGCGGCCCAGACCACCTGCTACATCAGCAACTTCGCGCAGGTCATCGACGGCCACCTGCACCGCCTGGGGCTGGAGCGCCCGCCGGCGGAGCTGCTGGAGCCGATCAACATCAAGATCTGGGAAGCGGGGCTGCACACCTCGTACACCGAGCGATCGAAGATGCAGGCGGTGTTCAACACCACCTCGCGCGCCTTCGGCAACTTCTTCCAGCAGTGGGACATCATCCTGACGCCCGTGACCGCGCTGCCCACGCCCAAGGTCGGCACCAGCGAGTACCTGACGACGAGCACCAACCCTTCCGTCTACGACTGGTTCGCCAACCTGTGGAAGAACTTCGCGTACACGCCGCTGGCCAATCTCTGCGGCATGCCTGGCATTTCGCTGCCGATGGCCTCGCAGGAAAACGGCCTGCCGCTGGGCATCCAGGCGCAGGCCGCGCAGGCGAACGACGGGCTGCTGCTTCAGCTGGCCGCGCAGATCGAGCGGGCGCTCGGCGGCAAGTGGAATGCGGGCCAGCGGCCCGGGGTGCACGTCACCAAGGGCTGACGACGCGGGTCACAGCAGGTTGCGCAGCGCGGCTTCCACGGCCGCGGCTGTGGCCAGCGGCTTTTCCATGGGGAACAGGTGGGAGCCGTCCAGCATGGTGATGCGGCCCTTGGTTACCTGCTGGGTCATCGCCATGCCCACGCGCTTCATCTCGGCCGACTGGCGACCGCCGATGAATGCGGCCTTGCACTTGAGCGGGTGCGCGCGCAGCAGGGCGCCCAGGGTGTGGGGCAGGGTGTTGTAGATGGCGGTCTCGACGTCGCGGTCGAAGCTCAGGGCGCGGGTGTCGTCGCTGTCGAAGGTGCCGTGGTCGATGTAGTCGTGCAGCACCTGCTCGTCCCACTTCGCGAAGGCCTTCTTGCTGCGGAAATGCTCGAACACCGCCTCGCGGTGCTCCCAGCTGTTGCGGCGCTTGCGGCTGACCGCGCCGGGCGAAATGCTCTTCATGAGCGGCGTGCGCTTGACCATGTTGAGCGTGTTCGCGCGCCAGCCGCCGAGGATGGGCGAATCGATCAGCACCACGCCGCGCGCCAGCTCGGGGTGGCGCGCCGCGCACATCAGGCTCAGGAAGCCGCCAAGCGAATGGCCGATGAGAAACACCGGGCCGCCCGCGCGGTCGGCGCGTGCCTTGGCGAAATCGGCCAGCTGCTGTACCAGGTGCGGCCAATTGTCGGTGACGGGGTACTTCGGGTCGTGACCGAATTTCTCGATGGCGTCCACCTCGAAGCCGCGATTGCGCAGGCTGTCGAGTACGACGCGGTAGGTGCTGGCGGGAAAGCTGTTGCCGTGCGAGAACACGACGGGCGGCATGGCCATGGCCTCGTTCAGATGAGCTTTTCGTCGGGGGTCGAGATCTTGCGCAGCGGGCTGTGGCGCGTGGCCGGCATCTTCAGCGGATGCTCGGTATGGCCGTCGTCCCACACCGGGTCTTCGATGCTGTCGAACACCTCGCGCAGCTTCTGGCCCCAGCTGTTGTGCATCATGCGGTAGTAGGGGTTGTCGGCGTCGATGCAGATCACGCGGTCGGTCTCGAGCTTGTTGGCCTCGTACACCACCAGGTCGAGCGGCAGGCCGACCGACAGGTTCGACTTCATGGTCGAGTCCATCGACACCAGCGCGCACTTGGCGGCTTCGTCCAGCGGGGTCTCGGGGGTGAGCACGCGGTCGAGCACGGGCTTGCCGTATTTCGATTCGCCGATCTGGAAGTAGGGCGTCTCGGTGGTGGCTTCGATGAAGTTGCCGGCCGCATACACCAGGAACAGGCGCATGCCCTCGCCCTTGACCTGCCCGCCGAAGATGAAGGAGACGTTGAAGTCCAGCCCCGCATGCTTGAGCGCCTCGGCGTCGCGGTCGTACACATGGCGCACCGCCGAGCCCAGCACCCGGGCGGCGTCGAACATGCTCTTGGCGTTCCAGATGGTGATGGGGTCGCCGGGCGTGCCGTCTTCGCGGGTCTCGCGCAGCTCTTCGATCTGCAGGATTTCGCGCACCGACTGCGAGATGCTCAGGTTGCCCGACGACAGCAGCACCATGACGCGGTCGCCCGGCTGCTCGTAGACGATCATCTTGCGGAAGGTGCTGATGTGGTCCACGCCCGCGTTGGTGCGCGAGTCGGACAGGAACACCAGGCCGGCGTTGAGTTTGATGCCTACGCAGTAAGTCATGAGTTCATCTTGCATGAACGGTGCCCGATCACGCGGCACCGAGTTCACGTTTGTTCAATTTTTGAAGGGCATACAGGGCATCGAGGGCTTCGCGCGGACTCATGGCGTCAGGGTCGAGCGCAGCCAGCGCGGATTCTACGGCGCTGACCAGCGGCGTCTCGGCCACCGGGGGCGGCGCGAACAGGTCGACCTGGGCGCGGGTCTGCGCATGCTGCGACTCCAGCGCTTCCAGCGCCTGCCGGGCATGGTTGACCACCGCCGCGGGCATGCCCGCGAGCCGCGCCACCTGGATGCCGTAGCTCTTGCTGGCCGGGCCGGGCTGCATTTCGTGCAGGAACACGATGTCGCGGCCCGCCTCGGTGGCGCTCACGTGCATGTTCACCGCGCCGTGGTGCGTGGCCGGAAACTCGGTCAGCTCGAAATAGTGGGTGGCGAACAGGGTGAAGGCCTTGCTGCGGTCGTGCAGCTGGGCCGCGATGCCCGCGGCCAGCGCCAGCCCGTCGAAGGTGCTGGTGCCGCGGCCGATTTCGTCCATCAGCACCAGCGACTGGGCGGTGGCGCTGTGCAGGATTTGCGCGGCCTCGGTCATCTCGAGCATGAAGGTCGACTGCGCATTGGCCAGGTCGTCCGCCGCGCCGATGCGGGTGTGGATGGCATCGATCGGCCCCAGCCGGCAGGCGGCCGCCGGCACGTGCGAGCCGATGGAAGCCAGCAGCACGATGATCGCCACCTGCCGCATGTAGGTCGACTTGCCGCCCATGTTGGGGCCGGTGATGACCTGCATGCGCTGCTGCGGCCCGAGCTGCGTGTCGTTGGCGATGAAGCCGCCCGACGACTTTTCGGCCAGCCGGGCCTCCACCACCGGATGGCGGCCCTGCTGAATCTCGATGCACGGGTGCGACACGAAGCTCGGCGCGCGCCAGTGCAGCGTGTGCGAGCGCTCGGCCAGCGCGCACAGCGCGTCGAGCGTGGCGATGCCGCCCGCCAGCTGCGTGAGCGCGGGCACCGAGGGCTGCAGCGCGTCGAGCAGCTGTTCGTAGAGCCACTTCTCGCGGGCCAGTGCGCGGTCTTGCGCGCTCAGGGCCTTGTCCTCGAAGGCTTTCAGCTCCGGCGTGATGAAGCGCTCGGCGTTCTTCAGCGTCTGGCGGCGGCGGTAGTTGTCGGGCACCTTCGAGAGCGCGCTTTGCGTCACCTCGATGTAGAAGCCGTGCACCCGGTTGAACTGCACCCGCAGGTTGCTGATGCCGGTGCGCTCGCGTTCGCTGACTTCGAGCTTCAGCAAGAAGTCGTCGCAGTTCTCGCTGATGGCGCGCAGCTCGTCGAGTTCGGCGTCGTGCCCGGTGGCGATGACGCCGCCGTCGCGCACCAGCGCCGACGGGTCGGGCTTGATGGCGCTCGCCAGCAGGTCGGCGCAGCCCGGAGGCGGCGCCAGGCGCTCGGTGATCCGGGCCAGCAGCGCGGCGCCGCCGGGCAGCAGCGGCGCCAGTTGCTCCGCCTTGGCCAGCGCCAGGCGCAGCGCCAGCAGCTCGCGCGGGCGCACCTGCCGCAGCGCGATGCGGGCGGCGATGCGCTCCACGTCGCTGGTGTTCTTGAGCTGCTCGCGCAGCGTGCGCCAGGGCGCGGCCGTGGCGCCGAGCACCGTGGCCTGCAGCGCGCCGATGGCTTCGAGCCGCTCCTGCGCCTCGGAGCGGTCGCGTCGGGGCGACAGCAGCCAGCGCTTCAGCAGCCGGCTGCCCATGCCCGTCATGCAGGTGTCGAGCAGCGAGAACATGGTGGGCGATTCTTCGCCGCGCAGCGTCTGCACCAGTTCGAGGTTGCGGCGCGTGGTGGGCGGCAGCTCGATCAGGTCGCCGTCGCGCTCGACCGACAGGCGCTGCACGTGCGACAGCGCGCGGCCCTGCGTGTGCTCGGCATAGCCCAGCAGCGCGGCGGCTGCGGCGTGCGCGTTGGTCAGCGATTCGGCGTTCCAGGCGGCCAGGCTGTTGCTGCCCATCTGCTCGCAGAGCTTGCGCTCGCCCAGGCCGCCGTCGAACTGCCATGCGGGGCGGATCGACAGCGTGAAGGGCGTGGCGCCGCGCGCGGCCTTCAGGCGCTGCTCGAAGGCCGGCGTCACCTCGGCGCTGTAGAGCAATTCGCTGGGCGCGATGCGCGCGATCCAGGCTTCGAGCGCGTCGGCCGGGCATTCGGCCAGCCGCAGTTCGGCGCCGGTCACGCTGAGCCAGGCCAGCCCGCATGTATTGCGCGAGCCGGCATGCACGGCCAGCAGCAGCGATTCGCTCTTGTCGTTGAGCAGCTCGGCGTCGGTCAGCGTGCCGGGCGTGACCACGCGCACCACCTTGCGCTCGACCGGGCCCTTGCTGGCGCCGACCTCGCCCACCTGCTCGCAGATGGCGACCGATTCGCCCAGCTTGATGAGCCGCGCGAGGTAGGTGTCGACCGCGTGGAAGGGCACGCCGCACATCACCACCGGCTGGCCGGCCGACTGGCCGCGCTGGGTGAGCGTGATGTCGAGCAGGCGCGCGGCCTTCTCGGCGTCGCCCCAGAAGAGCTCGTAGAAGTCGCCCATCCGGTAGAACAGCAGGGTGTCCGGATGGTCGGCTTTCAGGCCCAGGTACTGGGCCATCATGGGCGTGTGCGCAGAGACGTCTGACTTGTTCATTTCAATCAATAACTTGCGATCCGTGCCACCGGCGCGCGGGGGCGGCAGTGCCGGGCGCCATGGAGCGGCGGCCTGCCTCCGCGGAACTGGGGGGCTTGCTGGGGGAGTGCATGGGGGAGCGCGGCGCCGGAGCCCGCATGTGCACGGGCGGAATGCCGGGGCATTTTACGTTCGGTGCGCGCCGCGCCGGGCTGCTGCCGGCCTCAGCCGGGCGCCCGGCCGTGCAGCGGCTCTTCATGCCCCATCGCGCGGTTGCGCCCGATTTCCTTGGCCCTGTACAGCGCGCTGTCGGCGGCCTCGATGAGCCGCTGCTCGGGCCCGCTGGCCTGCGTGCCCCACAGGGTGGCAGCGCCGATGCTCACGGTGACACGTTCATGCGGGCTGGCGCGATGCGGAATGTCCAGCGCGCGCACATGTGCGAGCAACTGGTCGGCGACGGCCAGGGCGCCGGGCAGCTCGGTGTTGGGCAGGATGACCGCCAGTTCCTCGCCGCCGTAGCGCGCCACCAGGTCGCCCGGGCGCCTGACGCATTGCCGCAAGGCGTCTGCGACCGCCCTCAGGCATTGGTCGCCGGCCACGTGGCCGTATTCGTCGTTGAAGCGCTTGAAGTAGTCCAGGTCGAGCAGCAGCAGCGCGAGGCTGGTTCCTTCGCGCACCGCGCGGCGGCATTCCTGAGACAGCACCTCGTCGAAGCTGCGGCGGTTGGCCAGCCCGGTGAGCTGGTCCTGCGTGGCCAGCACGGCCAGCCGGCGGTTGGCCTGCAGCAGGTCCTCGCGCGCGGCCCTCAGCGAGGCCTCGGCGCTGACACGCCGGCCGATGTTGATGATCAGCCGCCAGCCCACCGCCGCCATCGCCGCGAGCAGGGCCCCCACCACGCCGACCGTGAGCAGTGCCTGCTGCCGCCAGGCCTGCAGCGCCTCGTCGTGGCGCAGCGTGACCGTGGTCAGCACCGGGTAGCGGTCGCTCTTGCGGAAGGCGTAGAGCCGTTGCCGCCCGTCCAGGCTGGAGCGGAACGAGGCCGTACCCACCGTGCCGGCAAAGTGGCGCTGGAAGTTGGCCGACTTGGAAAAATCGAGCCCGATGTCCTGTTCGCGGTAGGGATAGAGCACCAGCATCTTTCCGGCGTTGGTCGTCAGGCTGATGGTGCCGCTGCTGCCCAGGGCGATGGTGCCGAAGGCGCGCAGGAAATTTGCCAGGCCCAGCCCGATGACCGCGACGCCGGCGAATCTGCCCTCGCGGTCTTCCAGACGCCGGCTGACCGTGATTCCCCATTCCCCCGAGAACGGGTTGCGCAGCGGCGGACTGATGAAGATCTCGTTCGAGCGGGTCTCGCGATGGTGCGTGAAGTAGGGCCGCTGCGCGCTGTTGGTGCCCGGCGGGACTTGCCCCTTGGAGTAAAGCAGCCAGTTGCCCTGGGCGTCGAGGACGGCCACGCCATCGAGCTGGTCGAGCATGCGCTTCTGGTGCTCGATCAGCGACTGCACGCGCTGCAGGTGCCCGTGCGCGTCGTCTTCCGAAACCAGGGTGTCGGCCACGCCCTGCAGCAGCATGTCGCTCTGCGTGAAGACGCCTTCGGCATAGATGTTCAGCGCCTTCGCCAGGTTGAGATTGTTGGTGTCGGCCGCGGCCAGCGTCTGGTGGCGCACCACCCAGAGCTGCCAGGCCGTGGCAGTCGACACCGAAACCATGACGGCCAGAAGCAGGGCCTTTGCAAGGGCAACGTCCCGCTTCACTTGACCGATTCCCCGTACGAACTTGTTTCCATGATTCTCCCCCCTCATCTATTTATATGTCCGTTTGCCAGGCGGACGAGCGCGAACTCTAGCCGACCAACCTGAATCGGCTGTGGCACGCGCGCCGCAAGCCACTGCCGCCGCCTCGTGGCACCATGCGCAGATTGCACCAACGTGAACTGCGGGAGTACCGATGCTCATCAATTGCGTCGCCTATGAAAACGGCTCCAAGCTCGCCGACATCTCGGTCGAGGACATCAGCGACTACATCTCCCGGCCGGGCTGCTTCGTATGGGTGGCGCTCAGCGACGCCTCGGACGCCGAGCTCGGCGAAATGCAGAAGGAATTCAACCTGCACCCGCTGGCCGTGGAAGACGCCCACCACGGCCACCAGCGCCCTAAGGTGGAGGAATACGGCGATTCGCTGTTCGTGGTCATGCACCTGGTGGAGCCATCGCCCGAGGGCGAGCACTGCACCAACGTGGGCGAGGTCGACGTGTTCGTCGGCAAGAACTACGTGCTGTCGGTGCGCAACCGCAGCCAGCAGGGCTTCCTGGGCGTGCGCGAGCGCTGCGAGCGCGAACCCGAGCTGCTGCGCAACGGCGCGGGCTTCGTGCTCTATGCGCTGATGGACGCGGTGGTCGACCGCTACTTTCCGGTGATCGACGCGCTGGAAGTGGAGCTGGAGGCCATCGAACAGCAGATCTTCGGCCAGGGCGGCGCGGCGCGCGACAAGATCAAGCAGCTGTACGACCTGAAGCGCCGCAGCATGACCCTGAAGCGCGCCGTGGCGCCGCTGCTGGAGGCGGCCGGCAAGATGCACGGCGGGCGGGTGCCGCAGATCTGCATGAGCTCGCAGGAGTATTTCCGCGACGTGGGCGACCACCTGGGCCGCATCAACGGCTCCATCGACGCGGTGCGCGACACCATCGCCACCGCCATCCAGGTGAACCTGTCGATGGTGACCATCGAGGAGAGCGAAGTCACCAAACGGCTCGCCGCCTGGGCCAGCATCTTCGCGGTGTGCACCGCGTTTGCCGGCATCTGGGGCATGAACTTCGAGCACATGCCGGAGCTGAAATTCCGCTACGGCTATCCGGTGGCGCTGGCGCTGATCGTCAGCACCTGCAGCTACCTGTATTACCGCTTCAGGCGCGCCGGCTGGCTCTGACGGGCGCCGGCGCTCGCTAATGCCAAACTAATAAACATGTAGATAATCGAGTCCCTTATGAAAAGGGACTTCACCCAGCGCTTCGGCTTCCTCGTCAAGAGCGTGGGCAAGCTCTACAGCGAAGAGTTCGACCGCCTCGCGCGCGAACGCATCGGACTCACCAGCGCCCAGTGCCGCCTGCTCGGCGCGCTGGCCATGCATGACGAAGACGAGCCGCTGTCGCAGGCCGAACTCGCGCAGCGCCTCGACCTCACGCCGATGGCCGTGGCCGGCCTGTGCGACCGCATGGCCGCGGCAGGCTGGATAAGGCGCGAACCCAGCCCGACCGACCGCCGCGTCAACAAGATCCACCTGGAGCCCAGCGCCGAAGAAGCGCTCGACGCCGCGCTGAGCATCAGCGACGGGCTCAACGCCCGCGTGATGTCGGTGCTGTCGCAGGCCGAGCGTGCCCAGTTGCTGGGCCTGCTCGGCAAGGTGCACGGCAGCCTGGTCGACATCACCTCTGGCGGAGGGCAGAAGCCATGAGCGTCGCGCCAGGAACCACGGTGCCGCACCGCGGCATGATCACCATCTCGATCATGCTGGCGACCATCATGCAGGCGCTGGACACCACCATCGCCAACGTGGCGCTGCCACACATGCAGGGCAGCCTGCAGGCATCGCAAGACCAGATCACCTGGGTGCTGACCTCGTACATCGTGGCCTCGGCCATCGCGCTGCCGCTGACCGGCTGGCTCTGCGGGCACTGGGGCAGGCGGCGGGTCTTCATCATCTCGGTGATCGGCTTCACCGTGGCTTCGGCGCTGTGCGGCCTTGCGACCTCGCTGGTCGGGATCGTGGCGGCGCGGCTGCTGCAGGGCATCTTCGGCGCGGCGCTGGTGCCGCTGTCGCAGGCGGTGCTGCTGGACATCAACCCGCGCGAGAAGGTCGGCCAGGCCATGGCGATCTGGGGCGCGGGCATCATGGTCGGGCCCATCCTGGGGCCGCTGCTGGGCGGCTGGCTCACCGAGAACTTCGACTGGCGCTGGGTGTTCTTCATCAACCTGCCGGTGGGCATCTTCGCCTTCTGGGGCATTGCGCGGTATCTGCCGGAGAGCCGGCCGAAGGGCGAGAAGCTCGACATCTTCGGCTTCGTGACGCTGAGCCTGGCCATCGGCATGCTGCAGCTCTTTCTGGACCGGGGCGAGCAGCTGGACTGGTTCGACTCGTGGGAGATCAAGCTCGAAGCGGCCGCCGCGCTGGTGGCCTTCGGCTTCTTCGTGGTCCACACGTGGACGGTGCAGGGCGTTTCATTCTTCGACCGCGACCTGCTGAAAGACCGCAACTTCGTCACCGGCCTGCTGTTCGCCTTCATCGTCGGCATGATTTTGTTCGCGACGATGGCGCTGCTGCCCAACTTCCTGCAGGGCCTGATGGGCTACCCGGTGGTCTATACCGGAGAGGTGACGGCGCCGCGCGGCGTCGGCACCATGATCGCGATGATCATCGTCGGGCGGCTGGTGCAGAAGGTGGACGTGCGCGCCATCATGGCCGTGGGCTTCAGCCTCACCGCGTTTTCGCTCTACCAGATGACGCGGCTCACGCTGCAGATGGACAGCACGCTGATCGTCGTCTCGGGCTTCATCCAGGGGCTGGGCATCGGCTTCACCTTCGTGCCGCTGTCGACCGCCACCTTCGCCACGCTGGCCCCGCGGCTGCGCAACCAGGGCACGCCCATCTTCAGCCTGCTGCGCAACATCGGCAGCAGCGTGGGCATCTCGATCGTGCAGGCGCTGCTGACCGAAGGCTCCAGCAAGGCGCATGCGCAGATCGCCTCGACCGTGGCGCCCGGCAACCAGGCGCTTTCCACGCTGCCGCAGATGATGTCGCCGGACACGATGACCGGGCTGGCGCTGCTCAATGCCGAAGTGACGCGGCAGGGGGCGCTGGTCGGCTATTTGGACGACTTCGCGATCATGATGATCATCACGGTGCTGGCGATTCCGCTGCTGCTGCTGATTCGCAGCCCCAAGCGGAGTGCGGCGGCGTCGGGCCCGGCGGAAGTGCCGCATTGAATTTCTCCCTCCCCCGCTGGGGGAGGGCAGGGGTGGGGGCGCGGCGGCCCATGAACCACCAGCGGCTTGTCGAACGCCGCGTGCCCCCATCCCGGCCTTCCCCAGCGGGGGAAGGAGCAAAGCAACTCCCTCTGAATTTCTCCCTCCCCCGCTGGGGGAGGGTTGGGGTGGGGGCTCGGCGGCCTATGAATGGCCAGCGTGGCTTATCTAACGCCGCTTGCCCATCCCGGCCTTCCCCCAGAGGGGGAAGGAGCAATACCGGGTCACTCGTCGTGGGTGTCGTGCGTCGCCACCGCGCCCTTGCGCCAGTAGCCCGAGGCCCGCGTCCATTTCGGATTCGCGCCGCGCTCGCCCACCAGATGCGCGCGCAGCGCCTTGGCGATGGCCGATTCGCAGCCTACCCACGCATGGAAGTCGCCGGCAGGCAGCTTCGCAGCCTTCAGCGCTTCGAGCAGCACGGGGCTGGTGCCCGGCTCGGCGCCGCGCCTGTGCACCCAGTGCAGCGTGAGTTCGGCGCGGGTCTCGAGGGGCAGCTCGTCGGCTTCGCTGTCGACCTCCGCCAGCACCACCGCGCGTGCGCCGGCCGGCAGCTCGGCCAGGCGGCGCGAGATGGCGGGCAGGGCGGTGTCGTCGCCGATCAGCAGGTGCCAGTCGAATTCGGTCGGCACGATGAACGAGCCGCGAGGGCCGCCCACGCCGAGGATGTCGCCGGGCTTGGCCTGCTCCGCCCATTGCGTGGCGGGGCCGGCGTCGTGCAGCGCGAAGTCGATTTCCAGCGTGCCGGCATGGGCGTCGTGGCGGCGCGGCGTGTAGTCGCGCATGGTGGGGCGGCCGCTCGCGGGCCACACCGGGCCTTCGGGGCCGGCGGTCGGCAGCGTGAGCTTGCCGGTGGCGGCGTCGGGAAAAAAGATCTTGGCGTGGTCGTCGAAGCCGGGGCTGTGGAAGCCCGCGAGGTCGTCGCCGGTGAGCGTCACGCGGATCAGGTGCGGCGTCACGCGCTCCACGGTCTTGACCGTGAGCTGGCGGAAGCGCAGTTCATGCCGCACCCGGCGCGGCGTGCGGTCGGGTGCGGAGGCGGTTGGCGAAGTACTGAAGTCAGTCATTGCATGAATCCTGTGGGAACAGGGCGGGTTGAGATTCGGTGGTGGTGGCTCAGATCTTGTCGATCTGCTGTGCGGCGCTGTCGAGCACGGCGGCAAAGTCGTGCGCCTGCTGCTCGGTCAACGGCGTGCCCGATAGGCGCATGCGCATGGCGAGCTTGAGGTTTTCTATGGCGCGCGTGACTTGCGGCGGGCGCCCGCCGCGCGGGCCGGCGCCGTCTACGCCGCCGCTCATGCGGGCCATCATGGCGTCGGCCGTCTCGCGGTTGGCCGCGAGAAATTCCTGCCCGCTGGCGGTGATGCTGTAGCGCTTGCGCCCGCCGTTGTCGGCGGTTTCCACGCTCAGGTAGCCCAGCTCCTCGAGCAGCGTGAGGGTGGGGTAGACCACGCCGGGGCTCGGCGCATAGCTGCCGCCGAGACGGTCTTCGATGGCCTTGATCAGTTCGTAGCCGTGGGCGGGCTTGTCGGCGATGAGCTGCAGCAGCACGAAGCGCAGCCCGCCGTGGCCGAACACGCGGCCGCCGGCGCCGCCGCCGCGCCCGCCACGGTGTCCGCGACCGCCGGAAAGGCCGTCTTCATGCTCGCCGCGCGCGGTGTGGCAGTGGTGGTGGCCGAAGTGGAAATGTCTCATGGTGGGCATCCTTTTCGATGTATGTCTGAAATTATTTTAGATATATCTAAAAGAAAGTCAAATCGATACATGCCGGGATGCCCGGGCGGAGGGCTCAGGCGGCTGCGGAGGCCCGGTGCTGACGCAAATGTTCGAGCGACAGTGCCTCGCCGATGTGCGACATCTGGATGGCCGCGCCTTCGGCCGATCGCTCGGCCACTTCGGCGACGCGCTCGAACATCTGCGCTTCGCAGGCGGTCACCGCGCCGGCCCAGTCGGCTTGTTTCGTCAGCGCGGCCGCCAGTTCGACGGCGTCGCGCATTGCGGCATTCACGCCTTCGCCGCCAAAGGGCGACATCAGGTGTGCAGCGTCGCCCAGCAGCGTGAGCCCGCGGCGGGGCGCCCAGCAATGGCCGACCGGCAGTGCGTAGATGGGGCGCGGCACGAACAGGTCGTTGCTGGCGCGGAAGAGGTCGGTCAGGGCGTCGGCGTAGCCTGCGAACTCGTCGATCAGCGCGCTGCGCACTGCGGCGGGCGATGCAAAGTCGAAGCGCTTCGCAGCCCAGTCGGGCGGCACGCGGAAGATCGCGTAGCCGCGGATCTGCGCATTGCCGTTGCGCTGCGCGATGATGAGCTTGCCGTCGCCTTCCACGTCGAGCTTGCCACGGCCCACCAGCCTGGAGAGCGCCGGATGGCTGTCGTCCACGTCATCGATACCGAACTCGATGAAGGTCAGCCCGCTGTACTGCGGCTTGTACGGAGAGAGCAGCGGCCGCACGCGCGACCATGCGCCGTCCGCGCCGACCACCAGGTCGAAGGGGCCGGCTTCGCCGTCGGCCAACAGCAGGTTCCAGCGCCCACCCTCCTGAAGCCGCAGGTCGCGCAGCGCACGGCCCCATTGCACGCAGTCGGCCGGCAGCGAGGCCAGCAGGATGTCGCGCAGCGCGGTGCGGTCGATCTCGGGGCGGTTGCCGGCCGAAGGATCGGGCTCCTCGAACAGCACGCGGGCTGACTTGTCGAGCAGGCGCGAGCCCTGGTCTTCATAGCGTGCGAAGCGGCGGAAAGCATCGCCGAGGCCGGCCTCCTCGATGGCGAGCAGGCCCGAGTCCTCATGAAGATCCAGCGTGCCGCCTTGCGGGCGCGAGAGCGGGTCTTCGTCGCGTTCGAACACGGTGGCGTGGACGCCGGACAGGTGAAGGAGGCGCGCCAGCGTGAGGCCGCCGGGACCGGCGCCGACGATGGCGATGCGGGGATGCTTGTTCATTCGATCGACTCCGAAAAAAGATAGGCTCCTATTCATATTAGCATAGGCTCCTATGAAAGTAGAATGACGGCATGGCAGACACCCCCGAACCCAACCCCCTGAAGCTTCTGGGCCGCGTGGCCCGCGGATTCACGCGCATCGTCGATGGCGGCCTGCGTGAGCTGGGCCTTGCGGCCGGCCAGTTGCCGGTGCTGGTGTCGCTGAAAAAGAGCAAGGCGCTGTCGCAGGCAGAGCTCGCGCGGATCGCACAGGTCGAGCAGCCCAGCATGGCGCAACTGCTGGCGCGCATGGAGCGCGACGGGCTGGTCGAACGCGTGGACGACCCGGAAGACAAGCGCAGTCGCCTGATCTCGCTCACGCCGTTGGCCGCCAAGCGGCTGCCCAAGGCCAAGCTGCTGATGGATGCGCACGTGGAAAAGGCGCTGGCCGACTTTTCCACCGAAGAGGTCGAGCAGCTGACGGCGCTGCTGCTGCGGGTCGACGCGAACGTCGAGCGCATGGGGGGTGGCGGCTGAATCGGCTTGGTACCCGCGGCCGCCAACCATTCCCAGCCTCATCACCCGGATGGACGACTTTCCCTTCAGCGCAGCCACCGACCGCAATGCCGCGTGGTTTGCCGCCGCCCGAGCGGCTTGGTGCCCTATCAGAACTTGTAGCGCGCCGTCAGCTGCACGTTGCGCGGCGCGCCGTACGTGCCCGAGTACCACCAGCCCGAAACCGACGAGATGTACTTGCGGTCGAACAAGTTCTGCACGTTGAGCGTGAGAGAGAGCTGATCGTTGACTTCGTACCGAGCCATCAGGCTGGCCACGGCATAGGCGCCCTGGCGTGCGGTGACCGTGCGTTCGATCTGCCAGGCCTCTCCCGTGTAGTAGAAGCCGCTGCTCCAGTCCACGCCGCCGCCCAGCGTGAGCCGGCGCCAGTCGCCGGACATGCGATAGGTGGTCCACAGGCGAGCCATCTGGCGCGGAAAGGTGGTGTTGATGCGCTGGCCGTTGGGGTCCTTCGAGGTGCTGAAGTTGTAGGACGCAGCCACGTTCCAGCCGCGCGCCAGCGTGCCGTTGAGCTCCAGGTCGATGCCCCGCGTCGTCGCGCCCTTGATGGCGCGCGAGGCCGTGGTCGTGGTGCCCGGAACGAAGTAACCCGAGTCCGCCTCCGCGACGTTGTCCTGCTTGATCTGGTAGACGGCGGCGCTGCTCGTCACCCGGCCGTCGAGGAAGCTGCTCTTGATGCCGGCCTCGTACGTGTCGCCCTTTTGCGGATCGAGCAGCGCGCCGTTGCGGTCGACCGAGCTTTGCGGGTTGTAGATCGTGGCAAAGCTTGTGTAGAGCGTGTGGTTCTCGTTCAGGTCGTACAGCAGACCGGCATAGGGCGTGAACACGCGCCGCTCGGACGAAGGCGAGTTCGTGTGGTAGCCGTCGGTGGTGTCGGTGATGTAGTCGCTGTCGTAGTCAAGCAGCTTGCCGCCCACCACCAGCTTGAACTGGTCGCTCAGCTGGAGGCGGCCCGCGCCGTAGATGCTCTTTTGCCGCCGCGTGCTGTCGAAGGTGACGTAACGGTCCCCGAAAACCGGCGTGCCCGTGTTGTTCCAGCTGTAGATGTTGACTGGCGCATTGCGCAGCCCCGAGATGTCGAAGCTGCCGTTGGTGAGGCTGCGGAAGTCGGTGTAGTCGGCGCCGATCACGGCTTCGTGCTGGCGGCCGAACAGGGTGAACGGGCCCGTCAGCTTCAGGTCCACCGTCTTGTTGCGCAGGTTGTAGTCGCGGCGCTCGGCGTTCAGGTTCAGTCCGTCGCCGGTGAACTTGTCGAAAAGGCTGCTGTTGACCGCCAGGTAGACCGAGTCTTCGCGCTGCTTCGAGCGCAGGTAGTTGGCCGAGAGCTTGAGCTTCCAGTCGTTGGCGAGCGACTGCTCCAGCGTCACGAAGCCGCTGGTCGAATTGGTGTTGAAGCGGTTGTCGCGGCTCGCGCCGTTGAAGGACACCGGAAAGTCGACCTGCTCGCCGCTGCTGTTGAACAGCGGATAGCCCAGGTAAGACAGCGATCCGCGAGACCGGTTTTCCTGATGGTCGATGCCCGCGGTGAGCTTCAGCGTGGAGGTCAGGTCGGCTTCCACCACGCCGTAGAACACGTCTTTCTTCTTGCGGTAGTAGTCGATGTAGCTGTTGCCTTCCTGGTGCACCGCCACCATCCGGCCGCGCACGCTGCCCGATTCGTTCAGCGGGGTCGAGATGTCCAGCATGCCGCGCCGGTCGCCCCACGAGCCGACGCTGGCCTCCGCCACGCCCTGGAACGCGGCCGTGGGCTTCTTGCGCACCATGTTGATGATGCCGGACGGATCACCCGCCCCCGTGGTCAGGCCCGAGGCGCCGCGCATCACCTCGATGCGGTCGTACAGCGCCATGTCCGCGATGCTCTGCGTGGGCAGCGCATCCAGGCCCAGGAATTCGCTGTGCGTGCTGACCCCGTCGAGCTGGTAGTTGGTGATCGGGTAGCCCCGCGCGCTGGCGCTGTTGCGCTCCGTGCCCAGCGTCGAGGTCGAGAGGCCCGGCGTGCGCGCCAGCACCTGGCCGATGCTGGTGAGGTTCTGGTCTTCCAGGCGCTGCTGCGTGATCACGCTGATCGACTGTGGCGTGTCCTTCAGGCCCAGTCCAAGGCCGGTGGCCGAACTGCTCGGCCCCCTGGCGGTGTAGGCACCAGTGCCTTCGGTGGTGCCAGTGCGGTCGGCCTGCGCCGTCACGCGCACCTCGGCCAGCGTGGAGCCCGCTTCAGGCGTGGACGGCAGCGCCGCGCTGCTTTCGGACGCGACCACCGTCAGCGTGCCGCTCGGTGTCTGCGCCAACGCGAGTCCGCTGCCGGCCAGCGCCTGCTGCGCCGCTTGCGCCACCGTCAGGCGCCCTTGCACCGCAGGCGCCCGGCGTCCGGCCACGAGCGCGGGTGCCGCACTGATGGTGCGGCCGCTCTGGCGGGCGATGCGTGCCAGCACGATGCCCAGCTCATCGGCGGGCAGCTTCCATGCCAGAGCGCCGTCGGTTGCAGCGGGAGCGCCCGGGGATGCGGTTGGCGCTTGCGCGAACGATGCGCTGCCGCATGCGAACAGTGCGGCCAGCGCCAGTGTGGCCTTGCGCGTCGGCAGGGGTGGGCCGGCCTTCGGGCGGGCCGATGAAATAGGGGAGAGCGTCACGTCGGACATTCCTCGTCGGTTCTGTCTGGGTTGATCGGAGTGTTCAACCCTGTATGTCCCGCGAGGGTGCGAAAACCCGTCAGCTCATGCGTCGCGCACGTCCACGTACACCACCAGATCGCTCCAGCGGCGCACACGCAGCGGCAGCGTGTCCACCAAGTCCTGCAGCACCTGCATCGGCCGGTCCAGCGGGTAGACGCCGAAGACACGCACGCGCGCGGCCGCGGCGCTCACGCGCAACACGGCAGGCGTGTAGGGGCGCAGCGCGTCCAGCACGTCGGCCAGCGGCTGGTCATGCACTTCCAGCACGCCCGCCGACCAGGCGCTGGGGTCGACACGCGTGGCGAAGACCGCTTCGACGCGGTCCGACTGCATCCACGCGCTGCTGCCTTGCTCCAACGCGATGCCGGCGCCTTCGTCGCCCGGGGCCAGCCGCACGCTGTGTTCCAGCACCGACACCAGCGTGCGCCCCTGTTCCTGCTGCACCATGAAGCGCGTACCCAGCGCGCGCACCGTGCCCTGCGCGGTCTGCACGACGAAGGGCCGCAGCGCGTCGGCCGCGACCTGGGCGATCAACGCGCCCGCGCGCAAGCGCACGAGGCGCTGCGTCGAGCTGAAATAGAGATCGGCCGACGAGCGCGCGTTGAGCAGCAGGTCGCTGCCGTCTTCCAGCGCGAAGCGCCGGCGTTCGGCCGTGCCCGTGTGCAGGTCGGTGGACCAGGCCATGAGCGGCATGCGCCGGTTGAACCAGATTCCGCCGCCAGCGGCCGTGAGCAAAGCCACCGCGGCGCTGCCCAGCAGTGCGCGACGGCCTGGGCGATGGCCCGCAGCCGTGCTCAGGGCGCGGACGCTGGGGGATGCATGGCCGTCGGCCTGCAACTGGCTCAACGCGGGCGAGATCCGCTGGTTCAAGCGCTGCTGCAGGTCCATCCATGCGGCGGAATGGGCTGGGGCCATGGCAAGCCACTGCGCGAAGGCCTGTTGGTCGCCATCGTTGCTGTGGCCCGAGTCGAGCCGCACCAGCCAGTCGATGGCCTGCTCGGTGACCGCATCGAGCGGCAGTGCATGGGCGTGCGCAGCCATCTCAGGCCTCCGCCTGCACCGGGCAGGTGTAGAGATGCACGATGGCCTGTTTCACATAGCGCTCGACCGAGGTGATCGAGATGCCCATGCGCGCCGCAATGTCGGCATGCGCCAGGCCCTCCAGTTGGCGAAGCAGGAAAGCCTCGCGTACCTTGGGCGGCAGGCCGTCGAGCCAGCGGTCGATGGTTTCGACCGCTTCGCGCACCAGCGCGTAGGTTTCCGGGGAGGGCGCCAGTTCCTGCGGTTGCGCTGCAAGTGCGTCGAGCCATGCGCGCTCCAGCTCGCGGCGGCGCCAGAAGTTGTAGAGCACCCGCTGCGCCAGCGTCGTCAGGTAGGCGCGCGGCTCCTGGATCGCCTGCGCCTGGCCGCCGCTGATGACGCGAACGAAAGTGTCTTGCGTCAGGTCGGCGGCCGTGTGGCCGTCGCCCAGCCGGCGCCGCAGCCAGCCTTGAAGCCAGTCGCGGTGCTCCCGGTAAAGCGCATCGATCGGGGCTGTCGCAGCGGGGGAAGGCATGGAACGAAAGTGCGGCAAATGAGAATTGCTCTCATTTTACCCGTGGCCCTCGGTATCCTGCCGCCCATGCTGGTTAACATGTGCCGTTCCGCGGGCTGCGGCGTGCCCGCCACGCCAACCCGGTCCGTTTGGCTTCGATCACAGGGAGTTTCAATGGGGATGATGGATACCCTCGGCCACGCGCTGATGGACAACGACAAGCTTCACTTCGACACCGCCGAGGTGCTCACGGGGCAAGAGCAATGGCTGGTCACGCTCAGTGCGCCGCTGTCTGCTTTCAATGGCGACTTCGTGAACGCGGTGGCCACCGGCAAGGACAACGACGTGCTGCGCGAGGGCATCGCCGACGTCTGGAGCGTGCACGACCGCGCCAGCTTCGAGCAGACCGCCCGCTGGCTGGTCGACGAGGGCCAGCGCTCGGCCTACCGCCCGCTGTGGAATGCCGTGGCCGCCATCGACACAGCCACGCGGGAAACGCCCATGCTGCTGCGGATGGCCATGGAGGCCTTCTTCCCGGCGTTCTTCCAGATCAAGGCGCGCAAGAGCCTCGACTATCGCCAGCTCGCCGCGCAGAGCGGCAAGTCGACGCAGGAGCTGTCGGCGTTGGTGACGGGCAGCCCGAGCTGGGTCGAGGCCCTGCGCAAGCACTTCCAGGTCTCCGCGGCCGACGTGCCCGACCTGGTCGCGTGGGACGCCGTGCGCCTTGCCAGCCTCTCGCGCTGGGCGGTGCAGCTCGGCTACATCGAGCGCGCCGAGTTCGCGGGCTTTGCCGGCGGCCTGGCCACCAAGGTGCGCGAGGCCTACTCCAGCTGGTCGCAGGTGAGCGCCGCATACATAGCGGGCGGGCTCATCTGGAAGTACTCCGATGCGCGCGAGGAGCATCTGCTTCGCACCAACCGCATGCTGCTGAGCGATGCGCGCAGCCCCTACCGCAGCGTGCCGTTCGCCGGCTGAAGCGGCGCCTGATGCACCCATGCCCGCATCCACCGGCTGCCCTGCCGGTCGATGCGGCATACTCCCCACCCCCTCAAACTCACCAGAATTCCACTGAATGGACAAGGAAGTCGATCCCCGCGTACTCACTGTGATCGACGAGATGCGGCTCTCGGGCCCACGGCTCACACCGGTCGAGATCGTTGCAAAAATGGGTGTGTTCGACGCTCGCGACAAGCCCTTCGAGCATGCCTGGCTGGCCACCGGCGACAACATCATCGCCACCATCTGGGCCGAATGGGTGAACGTGGCGGCCAACGGGCGCTGGTTCTACCTCGAGTCGCTCGACGTGCACCACCGCGCCGGCGGCGGCGAACGCAACGCACAACAGATACAGCGCGCCAAAGACCGGCTCGCGCTGCTCAAGCGCAGCTATGACAGCGGCAGCGGCTTCCGCGCCGTGGTGCAGACCAACCGCATCGCCATCCTCGAAGTCGAGAGCAACAAGGACGCCAAGGTGTCCACCCGCGTGCGCGACGACGACGAATGGCACGTCGCCAGTTGGGAGCCCGAGCACAAGCTGGCCGTGCTCGTGCGTGGCCCCAGCGGCTGGACGCCCACCGACGCCGAAGTGCAGGCCGCCAGGGCGCGCGGCAACGTGCCGCAACCCATCTCGACCACGGCCAATGCGGGCGCGGCAGGCGGCGGCGACAACAAGGCGTCGCCCGAACAGGTGCAGGCCGCGGCCCTCGAATACGTCGTCAAGCACTTCACCGGCTATGGCTACAAGGCCGAGAACATGACCGGCAAGGGCTTCGACCTCGAAGTGTCCAACGCCAAGGGCCAGACCCTGCTGCGCGTGGTCGTCAAGGGCACCGCGCCCGGCGTGCCCAGCTTCAAGCTCAGCAAGGAAGAAAGCGACTGCTCCGTGCGCGAGGCGCTGTGGCGCCTGCTGGTGGTGACCGATGCGGGCAGCGGCGTGGCGCAGCACAAGATCTACAAGCCGACGGAGATCAATTCGGCGCCGGGGTTTGATCCGGCTTGATTGCTGATGGCGCGCGGCCTTGACGCCGCCGCGCTGCCCTTTTCTTTTATTCGACCGAAGCGGCGCTCTTGAAGCGCCGCTTTTTCGTCAGGGACAGTGCCCAACTGTCATAGCTTTGTGTCTCGCCGCATCGCCCCGGCAGATATCTCGTTGATTCGAGAATTCCTCGACGAAATCTTTTCTCTTGCGCGGCTTCGCTTCTCTACAGTGAATGCCCCTGCCGCAAGACGCCCCTCCTTGTGGGCGACGAACACCGTGAAAAGGAACTCCCCGAACGACTGATCAAGTGAACTGATTGACCGCCTACCTCACGGCGGGTTGCCGGTGCTCCCTTGGTGCATCGGTGCGAACGTGAGGCACAAAAGGCGACGGCCAGGGTGCGGAAACACCCTGACCGTCTGACCACATGACGTGCACTACTTTTCAGAGAAAGCACACCAAATGGCTGAGCGAATTATGGCCGGGCGTTCTGCGCCCAAATCTTCCCGCCGCACACGCGGCACCACGAAGCCCACGGCGACCACTACCCCGACAGCCGACGAGGCAAGAGACCTGCTTGAAATCAAACTGGCACAGCTGAACTCGCTGCTGTGGTGCTGTTATGGCGACGGCAATGGGTGGTTCGAGGAGGCAGGGGAGAAGCATCGGGATCACATGCTTTGGATCGCTGCGGATTTGGCGCGGGAAGCGGTGATGTTGTTGGAGGTGAGCGCACTCAGTTAGCGCTTGGGGGACCGGTCTACGGGTAGACCTCTGACAAAAGCTGTGTGGCTAAACATGCCTCTCAGCCGACGCGTTGCCGAGCATGTACCAATGTCAATCCCCACCGTTCTAAGGCCAACAAAAAGCTTGCTCGGAACGCTGACTAGTTAGTCGTGTTGCACTCAATTGAAAAAGTCGCACGCTTCATAGCTAAAGCAAAAATGGAATAGATGCTTGCGCGTGCAATTCTTCACGCTTTTGATGCTTGAGGTTGCTGTGTCCGCAATCTTCATAAGGGAATTAACACCTGTAGGCTGGATTGATCGCTAGATTTGTTACGACCAAATTCAAATCAATTGAAGGTTTGTTGATCAATAATTTCCCAGAAAAATTAAACAATTTTCTCTGGATTGTTTTTGTTTAACCGTTAAATCTAGAAATGAAAAAAATCTACAGGCTGCAAATTTTATTCTTCTTCGCAATTCCGCTTTTTGCGTATGCTGAGCTACCGTTGACTGTCGAAGACTTGATTAGTGAAAAAGGGAAAGTGCGGTTTGAATCTTCGATTTCATATGCCAATAGCGAGAGGATCAGTGTCCGTGCTGGCGAGCCTCTAGTTGTTCAAACAGGTCCAACATCCTTCGTTAGCATTCCCACCCGTGTGGGCGAGGTCAACGCAAATGATGATCTGCTGGTCGGCACTCTTGGATTTAGGTACGGACTAACTAACCGTACGGAAATTTACGGTCGCGGGAGCTATCTACACGACAGATCCCGTAATTCTGGCACGTTCGGTTCTAGCTCTTCAACCGAAAGCAGATTTATCGATGCATGGATTGGGGCAAATTACCGATTTAAATTTGACGGCGAAACTCCTGCAATGGTCGGATTTGCGGAGTTTTCCGTTCGGGAAAACGACGCAACCGGCAATCGATCATTTAAATCCAATATGATTGGCGCAACCGTCTATAAGTCGATTGACCCGGTTGTATTTTCGCTCACGTCCGCCTATCGGTTCAACAGAAGCTACTCGTCAAATTTTAAAAAATACAAATCTGGCAATGTTTTTCTGCTGACCCCGTCCGTTTCATTTGCCGCCAACAACTTTGTCACTCTCAGCGCTGGCGTTCAATGGTCTAGCCGTCAATCGGATCAGGTCAATAAAATCGAGCAAGGCGCGCGAAAAACTAGCACCGATTTGGTTCTTGGCGTCAGCTACAGCATCGATCCAAAAAACAGTGTCGGATTAAGTATGCGAACCAACTCTTCAGGCCGAAATGGGGCCGGTCTGAGGTTAAATTGGCTGAGTTCATTGTGAAAATCAGCCAATATTCAATGCCCCAATATGAGAAAGCGTTATGAAATTTTCAAAATCTTTTGCTATTTTCTGCGTATTGTATGTCGCAGGCGCTTCTGCTTTTGCGAGTCAGGAGGAGTCGGTGCGACTAAATTTGCCAACGTCAACAGACCTAGTGTCTCTTTTTGGTAAAAATGCAGGTACGTCTTCCTTGGCGGCGCTTTCCTCCAAAGAGATGAAAGAAACGGAAGGCGCTGTTGCTCCGTGGCTGGTCGGCGGCGTCGTGGGTGGTGTAATGGGGGGTGGTGGATACGCCGTGGGCGCTATGCGCGGGAATTACCCGTTTAGCACCGGTCGCTTCATTGGAAACACTGCGACTGGAGTCTTCTTTGGCGCGACATTCGGCGCTGCAGGCGCTATGGCTGGCGGAGGCATGTCTGCAGGAGCGAACATCTGGCGTGCAAACTCAGCGGCCGCAAACTGGGGTGCCAACAATATCTGGCGCCAGTCTTGCCGTGTCCAAGATGGTTGCCTTTTTTAACGAATTAAATTTTGAATTACTCCGCTCAAGTATTTAATCCTCTTTAAGATAAAAGATGCAATGGGTAACTCCATTGCATCCTGCTCATCCTATGTTTGAAATAATCGAAGCAATATCTGGTTTCATAGTGGGCAAAGAAGCTGCAAGATCCGAGGTTCGAATTTTCAGAATATCCTTTGCGGTAACCATTGTGTTTTTTGTTGGTTTGCTTGTGCAAGATACTCTTGTTTCGAAGAACAAAATTGATCTGTCATTCTTCTTAATAACGATTCCGGCAGCGGCCATCGTTTTTATTGTTTCATATTTACTGCTGAGGATTGCACAGAAAAAAACTTAAAAAATAAAGAATAATTTTCGCGCCTTGCATTCGATTAATGAATATCTCAAATATATCTAAAATAATCGCCGGAGCGCTTTTATTCTGTTGCTTTGCGGTGAAATCTGAAAGCGCTCATTTTTATTCTCAATCCTTGGCAGGTAAGATTCCGATCAAAAGCTGGAAGGCGATTCGAGATGAGGGAATCGTCAAACAGGATTATGACTTTTCTTGCGGTGCTTCTTCACTTGCCACAGTGCTAAATGAGTATTACGGAAAAAATGTTACAGAAATATTCCTGTTGAAAGCCATGAGCAAAGAAAGCGGAATGGCGTCTTTCGAGGATATGCAAAAGACTTTGCCTTCGATAGGATTTCGGGCTCATGGTTTTTCTGCAAATTTCGAACAGCTCTTGAAACTCGAGATGCCCGTGATCGTCTACCTCCGGCATCGAAAAAACGATCACTTTTCTGTAATTCGGGGAATCGATGAAAAAACTGTTTGGCTGGCTGATTCAAGTTTTGGAAATCAGACGCTTAGCCGATCTCAGTTTCTTGAAATGTGGGAAACACGAGATGGTGCGAGCGAAAATCCATCACTAAAAGGAAAATTCCTTGCAATATTTCCAATTTCGCCCATTGCGCCACGAAGCAATTATTTTTCTAAAGCGCCCGAGCGACGCACGGCACATGCGGTTCGACATATGGCATTACAGTATTGGAACTGATTGTTCGCTATATTCGTATCGATTCGTTATCGATGAAAGTGATGCAGCCTCTAATCATGTGTGTTTTTTGGAGTGCTACACGTGTGCTTGAGCTACAGGTTTTTCGACCTTCGATTGGCCGCTCACTTATGCCGGGCCGAAAAAACGAGCACCGCGCCCGACTGCGCCGTGTTATTCCGTTTGTCCGCGAACGCTACTTGCCACGGCGGAGCCCCGCATAATTGCCTTTGACCCCCGGCGCTCGCAATCGCCTGGCAGCAAGGGCTGGGAACACAAGATTTGGAGTTTCCCTTCAGACGATCTCAACTCCTCCTGGAAATTTGGAAAGCCGCCGCCGTAAGCAAACTTTGTAGGCGGACAGGCTCAACGTCAGTCAATGGCACGCAGACTGCGCAGACACCTTGAGCATCATTGGCTGCGCTATCACCTCTGCGGCATGTCCTTGACCGAATAACCCAAACTCACAGTCGCATCCTCCGGAATAGCCGGCATGGTCGCATTCCAAGCCGCCCAATCCACCCGCATAGCAGCGAGTCGTTCAGGCTCCTTCTTCGCCAGATTGGCCCGCTCGCGTTCATCCCCGGGGATGTTGAACAGGTACTCGTTCCCGTCCACCTTCAGGTACTTCCAGTCGCCATCGCGCAGCGCTTCCTGTCCGCGATGGTTCATGCGCCAGTGCAGCGGGCGGCGGAAGCTCTTCGACGCGTCCTTGAGCACGGGCATCAGCGAGACGCCATCCAGCGGATAGTCCGGGTTCGCGGCCACGCCGGCTGCGTCGAGCATGGTGGCCGACCAGTCCATGGTCATGCACAGCTGCGGGCTCTCGCCGCCCTTGGCGATCACGGCGGGCCAGTGGGCGATCCATGGCACGCGGATGCCGCCTTCGGTCAGGTCCATCTTGCCGCCGACCAGCGGCCAGTTGTCGGAGAAGCGTTCGCCGCCGTTGTCGCTGGTGAACACCACCAGGGTGTTGTCGGCCATGCCGTGCTTTTCCAGCGCGGCCATGATCCAGCCGATGCCTTCGTCCATGTGATGGATCATGCGGCGGTACACATGAATGTTGCCGCCGGCCAGGTCGAACAGGTTGTCCTTGATGTTCGGCGCCTTGGCCGCGTCGTCGCGGGTTTCCCACGGCCAGTGGGGCGCGGTGTAGTGCAGGCTCAGGAAGAAGGGCGCGTCGTCCTCTTTCTTCTGGAGTTCTGCCATGCGGTCGACGTAGTCGACTGCGCGCCTGGAGAGGATGTCGGTGAGGTAGCCCTCTTCGACCTCGTCTTCTTCGCCGAACCACAGGTCGTGGCGGCCGGTGGAGTCGCAATGCGTGAAGTAGTCGACGCCGCCCGACATGGGCCCGAAGAATTCGTCGTACCCCGAGCGCAGCGGCCCGAAGCTGGGCGGGTAGCCCAGGTGCCATTTGCCGATGAGGGCGGTCTGGTAGCCGCTGGCCTTCAGCAACGAGGGCAGGGTGGGGTGGTCGGTGGGCAGGCCCAGGGTGGTGCTGCCGCGGCTCCTGCTGTTGATGGGCTCTTCGGCCGCGCCGCGCAGGCGGTACTGGTAGCGGCCGGTGATCATGCCGAAGCGCGTGGGCGAGCACACGGGCGAATTGGCGTAACCCTGGGTGAGCTTCAGGCCGTTGGCGGCCAGGCCGTCGAGTACGGGCGACACGGGGCCGAACGCGGCGTCGCGCCCGCCGTAGCAGCCGAGGTCGGCATAGCCGAGGTCGTCGGCCACGATGAAGATGATGTTGGGTCTGGTCATATATCTCCTGGAGTTCTTTTTCTTCAGGGCTGGTAGCCGGACTTCTGGACGACCGGCGCCCACTGCGTGCGGTAGGCCTTCAGCATGGCCACGGTCTGCGCCTGGGTGCTGACCACGGGCGTCATGCCGGAGTCCTTGAACTTGCGTTGCGTGTCCGGGTCTTGCATGACTTCGCGGATGGCGGTGGCCAGCTGCTCGACCTTGGCCTTGGGCATGGTGGTCGGCGCGAAGAAGGTGTTCCAGCCGGTGGCGGCCAGGTCGAGGCCGGCTTCCTTGAAGGTGGGAATGTTCGGCGCGAACGGCGAGCGCTTGGCGCCCGACAGCGCCAGGATGCGCAGCTTGCCCGCCGTGTGCTGCGGCAGCACCACGTCTTCGGTGTCGACGGCAATGGGCACCTGCCCGCCGATCAGGTCGTTCAACAGCGGCGCGGAGCCGCGGTAGCCGATCACCTGGGTCTGCACCTTGGCCTTCTCGCCCACCATGAGGCCGAAGAAGTGCGGCAGGCTGCCTGTGGCGGGCACGCCCACGTTGGCCTGGTCGGGGTTGGCACGCATCCATGCGAGCAGGTGGCTCAGTTCGCGCACCGGCAGGGTGGGCGATACGGCGAGCGCGAAGTCGTAGTCGTTGACGTGCGACACGGGCACGAAGTCGCGGTCGGGGTCGTAGTTGTTGTCCTTGAAGACCAGCGGCGCCACCACCATGACGGCGGGGTTGGCGAGCATCAGCACGTTCTGGTTGGCCGGCGTGACCTTCACCTGCTGCGCCGCGAGGCGGCCGCCCGCGCCGGGCTTGTTGTCGACGATGACCGCCACGCCCAGCTTGGTGCCGAGCTTGTCGGCCACCACGCGCGCCACGCGGTCGGTGGCGCCGCCGGGCGCGTAGCCGACCACGATGTGCAGCGGGGTGTCCAGCTTGGCCTGGGCGGCGGCACCGGTGGCAAAAGCCGCCGTGAAGCCGGCTACGGCCAGCATGCCGACGAGGCGGTGGGTGGCACGGCGGGTGAGGGAGTGGGTCGGCAGCATGATGTGCAGGTCCTTGTCTTCTTCGGTTCAGGCAATGGCCAATGAGTGTGACCGCGAGGTCCGCGGTTGCGGACGATTCTGAAGACGCTGCATTCGATTGTTCAAATCAACCATTGCCCTGGTTTACCCAGGTGTGGCGCTCATGCCCCTGTTCAGTCGACCTTCATGCCGGTGGCCTTGACGATGCGGCCGTAGCGCGCAAGGCTGGCGGCCAGGCGGTCGCTGGCGGCGGCGCCGGTTTCTCCGAGCGCAACCATGTCGAGCGTGGCAAGGCGCGACTTCACCTCGGGCAGCGCCATCGCCTTCTGAAGCGACGCGCGCAGCGTCTGCATCACCGGCTCGGGCGTGGCGGCCGGCACCATCGCGAGGTAGAGCACCTCGAATTCCAGGTTCTTCAAACCCAGTTCGCCCACGGTGGGCACTTGCGGCAGCAGGGGCGAGCGCTGGCGGCCGGTCACGGCCAGGGCGCGCAGCTTGCCCGACTGCACCTGCGGCAGCAGCCCCGGCGTGGCGAGGATGCCGGCCTGCACTTCGTCGCCCATCAGCGCCAGCACGGCGGGCGCGTTGCCCTTGTAGGGCACGTGCGTGATCTTCGCGCCGGTCTCGTTCGCGAAGATCTCGGCGGCGATGTGGCCCGGGCTGCCGTTGCCGGCCGAGCTGAAAGTGGCGGGCTCTGCCTTGGCCTGCGCGATGAACTCGGGCAGCGTCTTCGCCTTCACGTTGCCCGCCACGCCAAAGCTCAGGCCCGACGAGCTGAAGATCATCAGCGGCTTCAGGTCCTTGGCCGAGAAGGGCATCGACGCATACAGGTGCGGGTTGATGGTGAATGTGGTGTCGATGCCCAGCAGCACTGTGTAGCCGTCGGCCGGGCTCTTCGCCACCAGGTCGGCGCCGATGTTGCCGCCCGCGCCGGGGCGGTTGTCGACGATGAAGGGCTGCTTCAGGTCTTTCTGCAGCGCGTCGGCCAGCGCGCGGGCGAGGATGTCGATGGGGCCGCCGGCCGGGAAGTTGGTGAGCAGCTTCACCGCCTTGGCGGGGTAGGGGGCGTCGGCCGCCCGCGCCGCCGTGGCGCTGAAGCCCTGCGGCAGCAGCGCGGCACAGGCAGCAGCTACGGCAAAGCGGCGGCGCGCGCCGCCCAGGGCGTTCTTGAAAACGGTGTTCATGTCTTGGCTTGTCTCCTTGTCTGAGGCAACTCTAGGCCGGCGGCGGGGCCGGCACAACTGAAAGCTCTTCTGCCAGGTATTCCGGCTGGTTATATTTGCAAGCCCGTCGCTCCAAGGGAAGACCGATGTCAGCCATGAACTTTGCGCGCCTGAAGCTGCGCCACCTGCAATGCCTGGTGATGGTGGCGCAGGAGCGCAACCTGGTGCGCGCCGCCAAGGCGCTGTCGCTCACGCAACCGGCGGTGTCCAAGACCGTGGCGGAGCTGGAAGAAATCATCGGCCGTCCGCTGCTGCTGCGGCGCCGCCGCGGTGTAGAGCTCACGCCGGCCGCAGAGGTGCTGGTGCGCCATGCCGTCTCGGCGCTGCGCGGGCTGAGCGAAGGCCTGGGCCTGGCCATGGACATGCCCGAGGCCGACCAGCTGCACGTGGCCGTGGGCGCACTGCCCAACATGGTGGCCAACCTGCTACCGGAGGCAGTGGCCTTGCTGCATGCCTCGCATCCGGCGCTGCGCGTGCGGGTGGTCAGCGGCATCAACGCGCAGCTGATGACGCAGCTGCGCCAGGGCGAAATCGACCTCGTGCTGGGCCGGCTCGCGCAGGCCTCGGCCATGGCCGACCTCGCCTTCGAGCATCTCTACAGCGAACCCTTGCTGCTGGTGGTGCGGCCGGGGCATCCGCTGGCCTCGCGGCGCAAGCCGGCGCTCGATGCGCTGGCCGGCTACCCGCTGGTGCTGCCGGTGTCGGGCTCGCTGATCCGCCACACGGCGGACGCCTTTCTCATTGCGCAGGGCGTGGCCCTGCCCAACCGGCTGGTGGAGGCGACCGACACCAGCTTTGCCATCGGGCTGCTGCAGCGCTCCGATGCGGTGTGGTTCGCGCCGCAGGGTGCGGTCGAAGGCTTTGTGGCGCGCGGCGAACTCGAGCGCGTGGCCATCGACACCAGCAGCACCGAAGGCCCGGTGGGGCTCACGGTGCGGCGCAACGGCGAGCCGGGCGAGGGCGCGCGGCTCTTGATGGAGACCATCCACGGCATCGTGCAGAAGCGCAAGCCCGTCATGAGCCTGCGCCCGGTGGAGGCGGCATGAGCACGGTGGCTTCATCTCACGAGCGGCAGCCGCTGGTCGATGCACTGCGCGGCTTCGCGCTGCTCGGCATCCTGGTGGTGAACATCGCGAGCTTCTCGTCGCCGTTCTACGGCCTCGGCCTGTCCGACCCGATGGCCCAGTCGGCGGTGGAGCGCGCGGCGCTGTTCGCGCGCTCCTTGCTGTTCGAGACCAAGTTCTACCTGCTGTTCTCGTTCCTGTTCGGCTACAGCTTCACGCTGCAGATGCAGTCGGCCGAACGAGACGGCAGGCCCTTCGTGCCGCGCATGTTGCGGCGGCTGGCGGGGCTGTGGGTGCTGGGCCTGCTGCATGCAGTGGTGCTGTACCACGGCGACATCCTCACGACCTACGCGGTGATCGGCGGCGTGCTGCTGTTGCTGCGGCGGCGCGGCGACGGCGTCATGGCGTTCTGGGCGGTCAGCCTGGTGCTGCTCACTTCGCTGCTGTGGGCCAGCCTCGGCTACCTGATGACGCGCGCGGGCTTCGATGCCGACACGCTGAGTCTTCATGCCGAGGCCTTCGCGGCGCTGGAAGCCTACCGGGGCACCCCTGCCACGGTCATCGCCCAGCATGTGCGCGAGCTGGCGCAGGTGTGGGTGGTGCTCGCATTCGCGCAGGCACCGACGGCGCTGGCGATGTTCCTGGCGGGCTTCATCGCCGGGCGGCGCGGCCTGCTGGCGAATGCGGGCGCGCACCGCACGTTGTTCAAGCGCCTGTTCTTCTGCGGGCTGCTCATCGGCGTGCCGGGCGCCATGTTCTATGCGCTCTCGACCACGCGCACAGGCGCCGGCGGCCGCGAGGTGGTCGGCCTTGCGCTCGGCCTGCTCACCGCGCCTTTCCTCACCGCCGCCTATGCATCGGGGCTGGTGCTGCTGTTGCAGGCGCCGCGCGGGCGGGCGCTTGTCGCCTGGCTCGCGCCGGCGGGACGCATGGCGCTGTCCAACTACCTGCTGCAGTCGCTGGTGTGCGCGTGGATCTTCCTGGCTTACGGGTTGCGGCTGATGGGTTCGGTAGGGCCGCTCGCCAGCTTTGCGTTTGCCTTCTCGATCTTCGCGGTGCAACTGCTGCTGAGCCGCTGGTGGATGGAGCGCTTTGCCTACGGCCCGGTCGAATGGCTGCTGCGTGCGTTCACGCTGCTCGAGCTGCCGTCGATGCGCAAGTCTCAGCGCATGAACAGCGTCGAGAGCTGATACGCCGCAAAGCCCACCAGCACCACGCCTGAAAACCGGTTGATGCCCTGCATGGCCCTGGCGCTGAGCCGGTGCCGCACCATCGACACCGCACTAGAAAGCCCGAGCCACCACAGCGCCGAGCCGAGGAACACGCCGAGCACCATGGTTGCGGCGGCCGGCGCGCCGCTCACGTGGCCGTTGGCGATGGAAGCGAACACCGCAATGAAAGACAGGATGGTCATAGGATTGGCCAGCGTCAGCAGGAACACCGACAGCACCGCCTTCAGCGGCGTGGTTGCATCGGCAGCCTCGCGTGCCCTGGTGGCGGCGGGCGCGCGCAGCAACTGCACGCCCATCCACGCCAGGAATGCCGCGCCGCCCAGCGCCAGCGGCACGCGTGCCGCCACCATCGTCGCAATGACGGCGGACACACCCAGCGCGCCGATGGCGCCGTAGAAGGCATCCGCCAGCGCGGCGCCGAGGCCGCTCATGAAGCCGATGAGGCGGCCGTGCGCGAGCGTGCGCTGGATGCACAGTAGGCCGATGGGGCCGACCGGCGCGGCAATCGAAAGGCCGATGACGAGTGATTTGAGGAAGAGCGCGGGGTCCATGCGGCAATTGTCCCGAGCCGCCCCGTTGTAGAGAATGGCGAAGCGCAGGCAGATCGGCCGGTTGGCCTGAAATCGGAAGCTTGCGCCCTCACTCACGCCTGAAATCCATGGAAATCGACAGCAAGAACTGGCAGATCCTCGACGTGCTTCAAGAGGACGCGCGAACCTCTCTCACCTCGCTGGCGCGGCAGGTCGGGCTGTCGGTGCCGTCGACTTCGGAGCGCGTGAAGCGGCTGGAGGAGGCCGGCGTGCTCGAGGGCTATCGCGCCGTGGTGCCGCCGCGCAAGGCGGGCTACACGGTGACGGCGCTGGTCGGCATCACCACGCTGCAGCCGGACAAGGCGCGGCTGCTGAAGCTGTTGCAGCAAAAGCCCGAGGTGCTCGAATGCCTGCACGTGACGGGGCAGGACTCGTACGTGATGAAGGTGATCGCGCGAGACATCGAACACTTGGAGGCCTTCGTCGGCAGCATCAACCACCTGGGCGAGACGCGCACGTCGATCGTCATGTCGGTGCCGATACCGGCGCGCGCGGTGCGGGCGCCGGCCGGGCTGGCCGATCAGCGCGTTGCCGGGGCTGTAAGTACGGCGGGCGGCGCGTAGACCTGCCCGCGAGCCAGATGCCCGGCACCCGGGGCTTCCAGATTTCGCCGGGCGCGGCGGCAAATCAGGCTAGTCGACGATGCAAATCTCACGGTCGACGACATGCCGGCTTCCGCCACACAAGGATCAAGTTGCGACTTGTCGGCGCTTTTCTGTGTCCGAACGCATTCTTTGAGGGTGACGGCCGTACTGTCGTTTGAAGCCCAGCTCTTCCGGCTTCACGTCGTACTCGTTGATCAGCGTACGGACTTCCTCGACGACTCTCGGTTTGTGGGCAGCAATCAATTCGTCCAACTCCCGCTGGAGATCAGCTATTTTTCGATGCACTTCTTCGAGGGGAATCTCACTCTTCGCCGTTGCTATGCGCTTCCTGTTCATCCCGCGGCCTCGCGTGGCAGGCGGATGCTTGTGCTTGGCGTCGCCGTTCTCGTCGAGACGGGCAAAGGTCCGAGACAATTTCTCGAGAATCAGCTTGCGCTGGCTGTAGTCAGCGTTCCGAAGACGTTCGACGGTCGTGGCCTTGTTCGCGAGCTTGTTACTGTTCTTGGCAAGCTCGCTGAACTTGAGAGCCAGCTCATCCAAGTTGTTCATTTCTTCGACCGCTGAGGTGTCATCAGGCCTTCGCCCCTCGAGTTCGAGGCCCGGATTCAGTGCAATCAATTTTTTGAGCAAGGCATCGCGATCCATGGGGTCGTCCTTCTATCCTACTGAAAGAGAGTCCATCTCCTGTGCCAAGTTCTCGGCAAGCGCATGGGCAAGATTATAAAAATCAATCAACTCGTCGGCTGTGATGTTGCTGCCGGCGACGTTGAGACCTGCCAATTGGCGCAACTCATTGGCGACAGTGCGATCAAGATCTTTGAGCATACGCTCAAGTTCCGCGCTGCGCGCCGAGTTCGAAATCCTGACCATGACGGGGTGACCGAGCACGCCCGCGATGTCGCTTACAGGCTCCTCCATTCCTGCAACCAGGTACCAGGAGAGGGCGCGCTTCAGCGCTTTGACGAGTTTTGGGCCCGACGCCGGGAGATCCTTGGCTCCTGCTTTGGTCAATGCCTTGGTTTCGTCCTTGAGCCAGTTCATGTAGCGCCCCAAGTCTTTCGGCGCGATGAGCGAACGATGAGGCTGCCGAGTCTCTTCACAGACCGCGATCTCCTGATATTGAAAGCTCAAGGCCGCATTGTGCGAATCGGTGTAACTGGTGTCGGTCGACAGGATCAGATTGGTGACCGCGATCGGGCCGAAGCATGCGGGCGCGGCAACATAATCGAGCTTGAGTCTTTCGAACTCGGTCTTGGAACCGACATGCAGTTTGATTCCGGCCAGAAACGGCTCCAGATTCGGGAATGGGCGGCGCTCGGCCTGGGCATCTGACTTGACGCGAAAAAGGCACGGCAGCGTTTCCTCTTTGGCCTTGGCATCTACTCTAGTCTTGGCACTATCGAGATCGTCGAAGTAGTACTCGCAGAAATCAAGATCGGTGATGGAAGCGATCTTGCCTAGAAAAGTGGCGCTACCGCTGAGGCAGATGTTGCCGGACTCGTTGAGCCTGCAAGCAATCAGCAGATCGTTGATTTCGTCGAGCATCGCGCCTACCGGAAACATTGAGGCGAGATTGAACGGCACGTAGTAGTTTTTGCCGTGAACCCACTTGACCAGATAGCCCGGAGCAGAATGGACCCGTTGAAACCCGCTCGAAGCCAGCAGCAGCGCAGCCCCTTCGGTGCGCAACTTCAGATAGTCTTCGACGAGGCCGAATAGAACTCCATCGGCCGGTTGCCCGTTGAATGCGAATTGGGCGCAGGCCAGTGGGATAAGCGAAATTTCATCAGGCATGGAACGATCCGAACGACGGTTCCAGCCCATGAAGCGGGACAGAAACCAAACTTCTCGGCATTTAGTATCTCAGATGAAGTTTGCAGCCCGCTGCCGCCGTATGGTCGGGGCGGCAATGGCCGCCGTTGTAGCGCCCCGCTCAGGTGTGGGGCGCCTGCTGCGAAATTTGCCGCTCCTGCGCACCTTCGCTCTCGATGCGCATCTTGGGCAGGAACTGCGGGTACTCGCGCTGCATGAAGTCGATCAGCCCTTCGCGCACGTTGCACCGCAGGTCGAAGGCCAGGCCCGAAGTGGCGGCGGTGCACAGCACGCGGATCTGCATGGTGCGCTCGGTGGCGTCGGTCACGCGCAGGTTGAAGAAGCGGCCGTCCCATTCGGGCGAAGACTTCACGATGCGCTCAACCTCTTCGCGCAGCGGCGCGAGCGGCATGCCGTAGTCGGCGTAGATGAACACCGCGCCCAGCAGCTGCGACGAGTGGCGCGTCCAGTTCTGGAACGGCTTCTCGATGAAGTAGGTGAGCGGCAGGATCAGCCGGCGCTCGTCCCAGATCTTGATGACCACGAAGGTGCCGGTGATCTCCTCGACACGGCCCCATTCGCCTTCGAGCACCAGCACGTCGTCGATGCGGATCGGCTGCGCCAGCGCGATCTGCAGGCCGGCGATGAGGTTGCTGAACACCGGCTTGGCCGCCAGGCCGGCCACGATGCCGATCACGCCGGCGGAGGCCAGCAGGCTGGCGCCGACCTGGCGCGCGCCGGGGAAGGTCATGAGCATCATCGCGCCGCCGGCCACCAGCACCACCGTCATGGCGGTGCGCGCGAGCACGCGGGTCTGCGTGAGCACCCGGCGCGCATGCAGGTTGTCGGCCACGTCCGAGGGGTTCTGGGCCAGCACGCCTTCGGCGAAGCCGCTGATGGCCCTGACCGCGAGCCAGGTGGTCGAAGCGATCAGCAGCAGCCCGGTGAGATGGCGCACGTTGCCGATGAACTGCAGGTTGTCGGGCGCGCCCTGCCACACCACGTTGAGCGCCAGCAGCGGCAGCACGAACCGCGCCGCGGAATTGCAGCTGACCACCATCGAATGGATCGTCGGGGCGGGGCGGGTGACCCGCCTCAACACAAGGCCGCCGATACGGTGCGCGAGAAGAGAAAGGGGAACTGCGATCAGGGCGGCAACCCATGTGCCGAACCAGGGGTGGGCGAGTATCTCTTTGATCATCAGGCGGTGGTCGTCTTTGCTTGTGCTGTGGTTTCGTTCAGTGGTTGAAGAATGCGGGCCGCGTCGTCGCGCAGCTGCGTGGCGAGGGCCGTGGCCAGATCGAGGCGGCGCAGCAGCCAGGGGCTGATGTCGTTGTCGAACGGGTCGGGCAGGGGAATCGGTCCGCCGACGGCGGTGGAACCGCTGCTCTCGGGGTGAGAGGGGCCGGTGGTCGGCATAGTTCCGATGGCGGCCTCGATTCGTTGCGAGGTGCGGCTGATGGGGCCTTCGACCTCGCCCGGCGTGAGGCGGTCGCGGCGCAGCACGAGCATCGACTTGACCGCGCTGAGTTGCGCGAGCAACTGGTAGCTGTGGGCCTGCAGGTGTTCGAGCGGCTCCAGCGGCGGCTGCACCGCGCGCGGTTCGGAGAGCGAACGCTGCGTGGCCTGCACCAGCGCCGAGAGGCTGTCGTAGGCCTCGCGGCGCGCGAGCCGCCATTCGAGCTCGGGGCTGCTGTCGATGGCCTGCAACTGGCCCAGACCGAGCGCCAGGCGCGCATGGCGGGCCTGCGCCGTGAGCACGCGCGCCACCAGCGCGGGAATCTGCGTGCGCTCCCATGACGGCAGCACGTAGCAGAAGCCCCAGGCCAGCGCGGCGCCGATGAGCGTGTCGGCGATGCGCTCGAACAGCGCGAAGATGGGCGCCACGCCCACGTTCAGCATGTGGGCCTGCACCAGGCCCAGCACGGTGGCGGCCACGGCGGTGATGAGGTAGCGCCGCACCGCGAAGCTGTGCGCGATGGCCTGCGCCACGGTCACGATGGCCAGCAGCGCCAGCGCCGACGGATGCGCCGACAGCAGCCCCACCGCGAGCACGCAGCCCAGCAGCGTGCCGGCCACGCGCGCGTTGCGCCGCTCCAGCGTCTGCGAGAGGCTGCCGCGCAGCACGACCACGATGGTCAGCAGAATCCAGTAGTCGTGCGAGCCCCACGGCATCGACACCGCGATGGCGTAGCCGGCGGCGATGGCCAGCGACGCGCGGATGGCGTGGCGCAGCGGCGGCTGGTCCCAGCGCCACAGCGTGAAGAAGGGGCGCCACGACCAGTCGGTCGGGCTCACGAACATCTGCCAGTTGGCGCGCACCACGGCAAGGTTGGGCTCGACGTCGCCGCGGGCCATGGCCGACAGGCGCAGCACCTCGTCGTTGATGTGGCCGATGCGGCTGGCCAGCCCGCGCGCCAGCATGGCGGCGGTGGGGCCGATGTGGCCGCCGCCCCCGTGGGTGTTGGCGCTGTCGTCGGCCGACACATGGATGGCCGCGAGCCGAGGGCGCCGGTCCGCCACGGCGGCGGGATGGCGGCGCATCAGCAGCGCATCGGCCAGCGCGATGGTCTCGTCGGCGAGTTCTTCGAGCACCTCGCGCATTTCGATGAGCGCCGCGGCATGCGCGGGGTGGGCGCGCAGGGTGTCGAGGTCGAGCTCGCTCGCGAGCAGCTGGTCGCGCATTTCGAGCACGATCACCAGCATGGCGGCCAGCCGCTGGCGGCGCGGCGTGCGGGGCGATTCGAGCACGATGTCGCGCGTGGCCTGCAGCTGGTCGGCCAGCGCGGCCTGTTCGCGCAGCAGTTGGCCGAGCACGGGCGCGGGGGTGTCGCGCACGTCGCGGGTGTCGTCGTGCGGCAGGAACTGGCCGGCCTCGGTGCGCATGAGCGCGGCCAGCGAATACAGCACGTCGGCCATCGACTGGGTGCGAAAGCGCCCGTTGAGCAGCAGGTTGGCGAGCGTGGCCCAGATCACGTAGAGGCCCGCGCCCAGCCCGAAATGCCAGGTGCGCTCGATGGCATCGGCCATGTCGCGCGGGGTCTGCGTGGCCATGGAGAAGATCATCGAGAACATCACCGCGATGGCGATCGGGATGCCCCGCTTGCCCCAGGCCATGGCCAGGAAGGCCATGAAGGTGGCGGGCACCAGCAGCAGCCCGAGGCGGATGGGCGCGGTGTGCAGCATCTGCACCGCAAAGAAGAGCGGCAGGCCGATGAGCGGCGCCGGCAGCATCTGGAAGAACTTGCCGCGGCGCGGGCCGGGCAGGTCGGGCGGCGCGGTGACGATCACGCCGGTGGCGGCCGTGGAGGCGGCCAGGGTGCCCAGCCACAGGTGGATTCCGCCCGAGATGAACAGCAGCCCCAGCGCCACGGTGAGCCCGCTCGCGACATAGTGGCTCAGCGCAATGCGCAGAGCGGTGCGAACCCGGTGGGCGGCGCGGGGCCCCAGCATCGTCACTTGGCGGAAGTGTCGCCCTCGGAGGGGGCTCCAGCGGCGGGAGCGGCGTCGCGGCGCACGCGCGTGAGCTTGCGCGGCGCGGCGGGGGCGGCCACGGCGGGCTTGTCGCCTTCAGCGGTTTCGTCGGCGAAATCGACCACCGTGCTGCGGGCGTACAGGTCGGCCGACGCGTCGTCGGGGTTCGACTTGGTCGAGGCCGACACGGCGCGCATGCGGTCGCTGGCGCGCAGCTTGTCGTCGACGTTGGCGAACTTGGAGTACTTGGCGAGCAGCGGCACCAGCTGGCCGTAGATGCGCGGCGCGGCGGCCAGGCATTCGCGCTGTTCGAGGAATTCGGGCTCGCCCGTGAAGTTGCCGATCAGGCCGCCGGCTTCGGTGACCAGCAGCGAACCTGCGGCCACGTCCCAGGGGTTCAGGCCGGTCTCGAAGAAGCCGTCGGTGAAGCCCGCGGCCACGTAGGCCAGGTCCAGGGCCGCCGCGCCGGGGCGGCGCAGGCCGGCCATGCGGGGCATCATGTCCGCCATGATGGCCAGGTACTGCTTGAAGTTGTCGCCGGTGCGGAACGGGAAGCCCGTGGAAATGAGGCACTCGGTGAGCTTGGTGCGCTTGGACACGCGGATGCGGCGCTCGTTCATGTAGGCGCCGCGGCCCTTGGTGGCCGTGAACAGGTCGTTGCGGCTCGGGTCGTACACCACGGCCTGCTCGATCTTGCCGCGCACGGACAGCGCGATGGACACGCAGTACACGGGGAAGCCGTGGATGAAGTTGGTGGTGCCGTCGAGCGGATCGATGATCCAGACGTAGTCTGAGTCCTTGGCGCCGTGTTCGGTGCCCGATTCTTCGGCCAGGATGCCGTGCCCCGGGTAGGCGCCGAGCAGCGTTTCGATGATCGCTTGCTCGCTCGCGTGATCGACTTCGGTGACGAAGTCGTTGACCTGCTTCTGCGAAATGCGCACGGCCTCGACGTCGAGGGCAGCGCGGTTGATGATCGCGCCGGCGGCGCGTGCGGCCTTGACGGCCACGTTGAGCATGGGATGCAGGTTGGGGGACGACATTGGATTGTGGGAAGAACGGTGGGGAGGACCCCGGAGGCGGCCCGGCGATGCGGGCAGCGAGAATCGGGGCATTTTACCGGCTCCGCCGTTCCGTGTCTCCCGAACCCGCCATGCGCACCCGTTTCATCCTGATCCAGACCAGCCACGCCGGCAATGTGGGCGCCGCCGCCCGCGCCATGAAGACCATGGGCTTCTCCGACCTCGTGCTGGTGGCTCCCCGCTGGGCCAACGTGCTGCGGCGCGAGGAAACCATCCAGCGCGCGAGCGGCGCGCTCGACGTGCTGACCAACGCCCGCATCGTCGAGACGCTGGACGAAGCCCTCGACGGCGTGACCCACCTTTGCGCCACGGCGATGATCCCGCGCGACTTCGGCCCGCCCACCCGCACGCCCCGGGAGCACCTGGAGCCGCTGGCGAAGCAGGGGGACCAGCACGTCGCCTTCCTGTTCGGCTCCGAGCGTTTCGGCATGCGGAACGAAGACGTCTACCGCTGCAACGTGGCGCTGACCATCCCCACCGACCCGAAATTCGGCTCGCTCAACCTGGGCGCGGCCATCCAGGTGATCGCCTACGAATGGCGGCTCGCCTTGGGCGGCTACGAAGTGCGCGAGGCCGTCAACCCGGTGCAGGCCGCCGATGCGCAGGCCGTGGCCGGCATGCTCGACCACTGGGAGCGCTCGCTGGTGGACATCGGCTTTCTCGACCCGGAGGCGCCCAAGAAGCTCATGCCGCGGCTGCAGCAACTGTTCAACCGGGCCCAGCCCACGCCCGAAGAAATCCACATCCTGCGCGGCATCGCCAAGGCCATGAGCGACGCGACCAAGCCGCCACGTGGCTCGCTGCCCGAATAAAACCTTATCGCCCGTAAGCGATGGCGGCGGGCTATAGACTGCCCGCCCCATATAGATATAACGACAAAAGGCAGCGATGTTCTCTCGACTGCGCGCCGACATCCGGTGCATCCTCGAACGCGACCCGGCCGCCCGCAGCGCCTGGGAAGTGATCACGGTCTACCCCGGCTTCCATGCCGTGGTGCTGCACCGTTGGGCGCACGCCTGTTGGACCCACGGCTTCAAGTGGCCGGCGCGCTTCATCGCGCACTGGGCGCGCTGGATGACGGGCATCGAGATCCACCCGGCCGCCAAGATCGGCGAACGTGTGTTCTTCGACCACGCAATGGGCGTGGTGGTCGGCGAGACCGCCGAGATCGGCGACGGCTGCACCATCTACCAGGGCGTCACGCTGGGCGGCACCTCGCTCTACAAGGGCACCAAGCGGCATCCCACGCTGGGCCGCAACGTGGTGGTGAGCGCAGGGGCCAAGGTGCTGGGCGGCTTCGAGGTGGGCGACGGCGCCAAGATCGGCAGCAACGCGGTGGTCATCAAGCCGGTGCCCGCGGGCGCGACGGCGGTGGGTATTCCGGCGCGCATCATCCCGTCGAAGGCCGGTGAAAGCGCCGACGTGGCCGCGCCGCAGAAGTTCTCGGCCTACGGCATCACGCAGGAAGACGATCCGCTGAGCCAGGCCATGCGCGGCCTGGTCGAGAACGCGTCGAGCCAGGAGCACCAGATCGCGCTGCTGTGGCAGGCCATCGAGAAGCTGTCGGATCGCTCCGGCACCACCAAGGACTGCGTGCCGGGCGATGCGGCCCGCGACGAGTGCTTCGAGGCCGAGAAGCTCACGCAGCTCATCGGCAAGTAGAAAGACCGGTCAGGCCGCGCGCTTGGCCGGCGCGTGCAGCGCGCCGTGCACGTGCCCCGCGTGCTGGCCGAAGGGCTCGGGCGCATGCGTGGCGGTGTCCAGCTCCTGCAGGATGCCGCAGTTGCTCGCCGACTCCGACCCGCCGCATTGCTGGCGCAGCGCCTTCAACTGTTTTTCCAGCGTCTTCAGTTCGGCGATGCGCGCGGCCACGTGGCCGATGTGGTCGTCGAGCAGCTGGTTGACCTGGCCGCAGTCTTCCTGCGGGGCGTCGCGGAATCTGAGCAGGCTGCGGATCTCGTCGAGCGTCATGTCCAGCGAGCGGCAGCGGCGGATGAAGCCCAGGCGCTGGGCATGGTCTTCGTCGTAGATGCGGTAGTTGCCGTCGGTGCGCGCAGGTTCGGGCAGCAGCCGTTCGCGCTCGTAGTACCGGATGGTTTCGACGGGCGTGTTCGCGACCTTGGCCAGCTCACCGATTTTCATGATGCGGCAAATGAACGAGTGGAAATGAGCGTTTGACTCTACACCTGCTTCAGGGTTTCCAATCGATTCCATGACGAACGAAAACGCTCTGACCCGGCCTGTGCCGCACGCCCATTCGCACCCTCATCCGCATGGCGACGACCACGACCACGGCCATGAACATGAGCATGCCAAGCCCCATGCCCAATCGCACGCCGAGCATTCATGCTGCGGCAGCGCCAGCCCCTGCGGCCCGGTTCCGCGCGCTCCGGTCGGGGCAGACAACGCCGATGTGCCCAAGGGCGCCTTGCTGTTCCGCATTCCCACCATGGACTGCGCGGTGGAAGAGTCGGAAATCCGCCGCGCGCTGGAGCCGGTGGCGGGCGTCAAGGCCCTGCGCTTTCGCCTCGGCGAGCGCACCATGGCCATCACCACCGAAGACGGCGCGCTGCCCGAGGCACTGGCCGCCATCCGCAAGGCCGGCTTCAAGCCGGAACCGCTGAACGCTCCCGGCGAGCAGGCCGCCGCGGCGCCCGCGCAGATCGCCGGCATGAACATGGGCCTCGTGCGCCTGATCGCGGCGCTGGTGCTGGCCATCGCCGCCGAGTCGATTTCGTTCATGGCGCCGGACGGCATGGGCTTCAAGGCCTTGGAAGTCGTGCTCGCGCTCGGCGCCATCGGCCTGGCGGGCCTGGACACTTACAAGAAAGGCTTTGCCGCGCTGGTGCGCGGGCGCCTGAACATCAACGCCCTGATGGCGGTGGCCGTGACCGGCGCCTTCATCATCGGCCAGTGGCCCGAAGCCGCAATGGTGATGGCGCTCTACGCCATTGCCGAGCTGATCGAGGCGCGCGCCGTGGACCGCGCGCGTAACGCCATCCAGAGCCTGCTTGCGCTCGCGCCCGAGCAGGCGGAGGTCAAGCAGGCCGACGGCAGCTGGCAGACCGTGATGGCCAACACCGTGGCGCTGGGCGCCGTGGCGCGCATTCGCCCCGGCGAGCGCGTGCCGCTCGACGGCGTGGTGACCGAAGGCACCAGCGCCATCGACCAGGCGCCTGTCACCGGCGAGAGCATTCCCGTCGACAAGACCGTGGGCGACCCGGTGTTCGCGGGCACCATCAACCAGACCGCCGCGCTGGAGTTCCGCGTGACGGCGGTGGCGTCGAACACCACGCTCGCGCGCATCATCCACGCGGTCGAGGAGGCGCAAGGCTCGCGCGCACCCACGCAGCGCTTCGTCGACAGGTTCGCGGCCATCTACACGCCCACGGTCTTCGTGCTGGCGCTGGCCGTGGCGGTGCTCACGCCGCTGTTCATGGACTGGACGTGGATGCAGTCGGTCTACAAGGCGCTGGTGCTGCTGGTCATTGCGTGCCCGTGCGCGCTGGTCATCTCGACGCCCGTCACCGTGGTGAGCGCGCTGGCCTCGGCCGCGCGGCGCGGCATTCTCATCAAGGGCGGCACGTACCTCGAAGAGGCGCGCAAGCTCAAGGCGATTGCGCTCGACAAGACCGGCACCATCACCGAAGGCAAGCCGAAGCTGGTCGAGTCGGTACTGTTGGATGCATCGGGCAATGAAGCCGTCGCTTTCGCGGTGGCCGCCAGCATCGCGGGCCGCTCCGACCACCCGGTGTCGAAAGCCATTGCAGAGGGCCTGAAGAGCCAAAGGCAAGAGGTCGCCGACTTCACCGCGCTGCCCGGCCGCGGCGTCGGGGCCACGCTGGCGGGCCAGGCCTACGTGCTCGGCAACCACCGGCTGATCGAGGAACGCGGGCTGTGCTCGCCGGCGCTCGAAGCCGAACTCAAGCGGCATGAAGAAGCTGGCCGCACCGTTACGCTGCTGGCATCGGACACGGCGGTGCTGGCGCTGTTCGCGGTGGCCGACACCATCAAGGAATCGTCGCAGGCGGCGGTGGCCGAGCTGCGCGCGCTGGGCGTGACGCCCGTGATGCTCACCGGCGACAACACCGCCACGGCAAAGACCATCGGCGCCCACGCCGGCATCGACGACGTGCGCGGCAACCTGCTGCCCGAGGAAAAGCTCGACGCCATCAAGGCCATGCAGCAGCGCTACGGCGCGGCCGCCATGACCGGCGACGGCATCAACGACGCACCCGCGCTGGCACAGGCCGACATCGGCTTCGCCATGGGCGGCGCTGGCACCGACACCGCCATGGAAGCGGCCGACGTGGTCATCATGAACGACGACCTGCGCCGCATTCCCGAGACCATCCGCCTGTCGCGCCGCGCGCACTCGGTGCTGTGGCAGAACATCACGCTGGCGCTCGGCATCAAGGCGGTGTTCTTCGTGCTGGCGGTGTTCGGCAGCGCAACGATGTGGATGGCGGTGTTCGCGGACATGGGGGCGAGCCTGCTGGTGGTGGCGAACGGGCTGCGCCTGATGCGCGTACCCAGGTAAGGGCAGGGCGGAGGCCGGGTTGAGCCGGTCATCGTGGGGCACTAACATGGGCCGCAATTCCGTCGGCTTCCAAGTTATCGCTACGCCATGTCCGCAACTTCCCTGCTGCTGCAACTCATCGTCATCCTGACCACCGCGCGCGTCTGCGGCTGGGTTCTCCGGCACGTCGGGCAGCCCGGCGTGGTGGGCGAGATGGCCGCCGGCCTGATGCTGGGGCCGATCGTCTTCGGAGCGCTGTTTCCGTCGCTGCATGCGCAGCTGTTCTCCAGGGAGTCGCTGCAGGGACTGTCGTCGCTGTCGACCCTCGGGCTGGTGCTCTTCATGTTCGTGGTGGGGCTGGAGCTGCGGGCTTCCAAGAGCGTGCGCGAGCAGTTGCGTTCGGCGGGCTACGTGGGCGTGCTGAGCGTGGTCGTGCCGCTGGCGCTGGGCATCGCGATCTCGCCGGCCCTCTACCCCACGCTGGCGCCGGCGGGTGTCGGCTTCTGGCCGTTCGCGCTGTTCATGGCGGCGGCGCTGTCGATCACCGCATTCCCGGTGATGGCGCGCATCCTCAAGGACCGCGGCATGACGCGCACGCCCTTCGGCCAGCTGTCGCTCGGCGCCGCCGCCGTGGTCGACGTGTTCGCTTGGATCCTGCTGGCTTTCGTGGTGGCGATGGTGGGGGCGGGCGAGGGCTACCAGGGGCTGCTCAAGACCACGCTGGGCATGGCCGTGGTGCTGTGCGTGCTGTTCTTCGGGCTCAAGCCGGCCTTCGCGTGGCTGCTGCGCACCAAGGCGCCCGAAGGCGAGCCCTCGACCACGGTGATGGCCTCGCTGATGCTCGGCCTGCTGGCCACGGCCCTGGCCACCGAGTGGCTGCACCTGCACGCGGTGTTCGGTGCTTTCCTCTTCGGCGCCTGCCTGCCGCGCGACGACCGGCTGCTGAAGTCGCTGAGCGAGCGCATCGAGCCGATCTCCATCGTCGTGCTGATGCCGCTGTTCTTTGCGCTGGCCGGGCTCGGCACCACGTCCAATGCGTTCTCGGGTGCGGGCTTCGGCGCCATGATGCTGATCCTGGCCACGGCCGCCTTCGGCAAGATCGCCGGCGGCGCGGTCGGCGCCCGCATGGCTGGCTACGGCTGGCGTGAAAGCCTGGCCACGGGCTCGCTGATGAACGCGCGCGGGCTGATGGAACTCATCGTCATGAAGATCGGCCTGGACGCCGGCCTCATCGGCCCCGAACTGTTCACCATGCTGCTGGTGATGGCGCTCGCGACCACCGCCATGACCGGGCCGCTGATCAACCTGTTCATCGGCCGCCGGGCGCCTGCCGTGGCCGACGCGGCGCACGCCAAGCCGTGATGGCTCATCGCTGCAGCGTGAACCCGATGCGCGTCTCGCCGCCCTGGCTGGCTGCGAACACCCGCCCGCCGTGCATGCGCGCGATGGCCTCGACGATCGACAGCCCCAGGCCGTGGTGCCGGGTCGAGCCGTCGCGCGCCTGGGCTGCGCGGTAGAAGCGCTCGAACAGGCGCGGCAGCGCGGCGGGGTCGATGGGCGCGCCGCGGTTGACCACCGCGATGGTGAATTCCTCGCTGTCCTGGGCTATCTCGATGCGGATGACCGAGGCCGGCGTGGCGAAGCGGATGGCGTTGCCCAGCAGGTTGAACAGCGCGCGCCGTATCAGCGCGGCATCCACGTCTGCCATTGCATCACCGGCCACCTCGGCGCGCAGGCCGGCTTCTTCCAGCATGGCGTCGTAGAAGTCGATCACGTCGGCTGCCTGCACGGCCAGGCTGGTCGACGCGCGCGTGCGCATCGGCGTGCCGCGCTCGGCCTGCGACAGGAACAGCATGTCGGTGACGATGCCCGAGAGCCTGCCGACCTCTTCGAGGTTGGACGCGAGCACGGCCTGCAGCTCTTCGTTGCTGCGCTGGCGGGTCAGCGCGAGTTCGGTGGAGCCGATCAGGTTGGCCAGGGGCGTGCGCAGTTCGTGCGCCACGTCGGCGTTGAACGACTCCAGCTGCACGTAGGCGCGCTGCACCCGCAGCAGCAGGGCGTTGAATTGGGTGATCCAGGGGCGCAGTTCCTCGGCGAAGTCCATGGCGTCGATCGGCCGGTTGGCCTTGTCCGGCGCCATCGCCGCGGTGCTCTCGGCCAGCCGCTTGAGCGGACGCAGCCCGCGCCGCACCAGCCACATGCCGGTGAACGAGACCAGCGCCGTACCCAGCACCACCGCGCCCAGCAGCGTCCAGGCGAGGCGCCGCAGCAGCCGCGCTTCCTGCGCGGTGTTCACGCCGATCTGCACCGACAGCTGCGTGCTGGTGGCGCCCTGCGTCCATGGCACCTCGATGTCGCGCAGCATCCAGCGGCCTCCGACGGCAGGCGTCGACTGGAACAGCGTCTGGCCCGCGTGCGAGATCGACAGCGTCACGTCGTCCTGCATCGAGAAGAAGTCGTCGAGCTTGTGCCGCAGGAAGGGCAGGTCGCCGCCTTTCTCGGCCTCCTTGAGCAGGTGCTGCACCAGCACGGCCTTGTGGTCGAGTTCCTCTTCCTGCTTCTGCCCGAAGTTCCAGGCGGTGACGAGGTAGATGGCAAGGCAGATCACGCTGAGCCCGAACAGGGTCTGCGCGGCGATCCAGAGCGACAGCCGGCTCTGGATGGAGTGCGGCCGGCCTGGGGGCTGGCTCATGCCCAGGAGCGGTCTTCCAGCACGTAGCCCATGCCGCGCACCGTATGCAGCAGCTTCACGTCGAACGGGTCGTCGAGCTTGCTGCGCAGGCGGCGGATGGCCACTTCCACCACGTTGGTGTCGCTGTCGAAGTTCATGTCCCACACCTGCTCGGCGAGTGTGGTGCGCGACAGGATCTGGCCGCGCCGTCGCAGCAGCACCACCAGCAGCGTGAATTCCTTGGCCGTGAGGTCGAGCCGCGCACGGTTGCGAAAGCACTTGCGGCTGACGAGATCGAGCTCCAGGTCGGCCAGCCTCAGCGTTGTCGATTCCTGCGGCTTGCCCCGGCGCAGCAGCGCCTGAACCCGCGCCAGCAGCTCCGAAAACGAGAACGGCTTGACGAGGTAGTCGTCCGCGCCCTGCTGCAGGCCCTGCACGCGGTCTTCGACCTTGTCGCGCGCGGTGAGCACCAGCACAGGCACGTTGCGCGTGCGCCGTATGGCCTGCAGGACGGCGAAACCGTCGATGCCGGGCAGCATCACATCGAGCAGAACCAGTGCGTAGTCACCCTCGGTGGCGAGGTATTTCCCCTCGATGCCGTCGCGGGCTATGTCGACCACGTATCCGTTCTCTTCGAGCCCCTTTTTCAGGTAATCGCCCAGTTTGGGCTCGTCTTCGATGACAAGAATGCGCATTTCCGAATGGTACCGAAGCACTTTCGCCGCCATGGTTACGTTTTGGTAATCCTATTGACGGACAAGCGCTCGACCTTGTGTCATACATTCCGCGGCGCCTGCAAGCCGCAAGGGCATTGCCGAAGCACTGCCACAGGCCCCCGATATACTTTTTGCTCCATGCGCCGCTGGTTCCTGATCCTCATGCTGTTCCTGCTTCCGTTCCAGCTCAGCTGGGCGGCGGCGTCAGCCTATTGCCAGCACGAGCGCGACATGCAGCCCCAGCACTGGGGCCACCACGAGCACGAAAGCCGCGGCACCGACCGCAGCCACAGCGGCGAGGGCGCGCAGAAGAACTCCAGCACCCAGCCCAATGCCGTCATCGGCGACTGCGCGGTCTGCCATTCGGGCTACGCGCAGCACGTCGAAGGCACGCCGGAGCCCGTGCCGTCCGCGCGGCGCATTGCACAGCCGCTGCGCGTCATGGCGGCCGAGCGCTTCGACTCGCACATCTCCGACGTTCCGGTCCGTCCCGACTGGTCTCTCGCCCTCTGATTCGGCGAGAGAACACACCCGACTTCTGATCCACACCATCAGCTGAGCTCTCGCCGAATTCGTCCGTCCGTTGTTTCGCAACCCAGGAGAATTCGATGCGCACGCTCTTCGTGCCGCTGGCCGCATTGGCCATGGCGGTGCCCCCGGCATATTCACAACAAGTCACGCCGTCCGTTCCGGCCTCGGCCGGTTCCTCTTCGGCTTCGCCGCAGGCGTCTTCGCGCGCGGCCACCAGGACACTGGAGCCCGCGGGCCCGCTGACCTTGCGCAGCGCGGTTGCGATGGCACTGCGCGCCAACCCCGGCCTTGCCGCCGCGTCGCGCGAGCAGGACGCCACCGAGGCCGCCATCGTGCAGGCCGGCGCCTGGCCCAACCCCACGCTGGACGCACAGCTGGAAGACCTGCGCCGCGACAACCGCACCACTACCTTGCAGCTGAGCCAGCCGATCGAGCTCGGCGGCAAGCGCGCGGCCCGCGTGACGGCCGCCGAGCGCGCGCGCGACCAGGCCGCGTCGGCACTGGCGGGGCGCCGCGCCGAGATCCGCGCCGCGACCGTCACCGCCTTCTTCGATGTGCTGACCGCGCAGGAGCGCCTGCGGCTCGCGCACGATTCCGTGGGCCTCGCGCAGACCGCGACCCGCGCGGCCACCAATCGCGTGGCCGCCGGCAAGGTGTCGCCGCTGGAAGAAACCAGGGCGCGCGTGGCCGAGGCCGGTGCGCGCGTGGAGCTGCTGCAGGCCGAAGGCACGCTGCGCTCGGCCCGCCAGCAACTGGCCGCGCTGTGGGGCAACCCCGATCCGCGCTTCACGCAGGTGGAGGGCGCGATCGACCAGTTGCCCGCTATGGCGCCAGCGCAAGACCTGGGCGTGCGCCTCGCCGCGGCACCCGTGGTGGTGCAGGCGCGGCTCGAGGTCGAGCGGCGCAAGGCACTGTCCGACCTGGAGCAGGCCAAGCGCATTCCCGACGTGACCGTGTCGCTCGGCGCCAAGCGCGTGCCGGCTTCCGACGGCGAAGTCGGCGGCAACCGGCGCAATCAGGTGGTGGTGGGCCTGTCGGTGCCGCTGCCCATCTTCGACACCAACCGCGGCAACGTGGCCGAGGCCCTGAGCCGCGAGGAAAAGGCGCGCGACGATCTCGCCGCCGCCGAGCTGCAACTGGGCACCGAGGTGGCGCAGGCCACCGAACGGCTGCGCTCCGCGCGCGCCACCGCGCAGACGCTGCAGCACGACGCGCTGCCCGGTGCCGAGACGGCCTACAAGGCCGCGACCAAGGGCTTCGAGCTGGGCAAGTTCAGCTTCCTGGAGGCGCTGGATGCCCAACGCACGCTGTTCCAGGTGCGCGCGCAGTACCTGCTCGCGCTGGCCGACGCGCACCGTGCGGCCGGCGAACTCGACCGGCTGCTCGGCAACGAAGGCGACGACATCTCTCCCGTGACACCCGCGGCGCCCGTGGCGCGCTGACAAGCAAGGCAACAGATCATGAACACAAACCGCGGCTCGTTCAAAGAACGCGTCGGCAAGAAGCAGTGGATGGCGATCGTCGTCGTCCTCGTGGTGGGCCTTGGCGCCGGCGCGCTGATCCTTCGCTCCGCGCCCGTCAAGCCGGAGGCCGCAGGCCACTCGGAAGAGGCCGGCCACGGCGACGGCGAGCACCACGAAGAAGGCAAGGCTCACGGCAAGAAAGAGGCCAAGGAAGAGGCCAAGGACCACGACCACAGCCACGGTGAAGCCAAGGGCCACGCCGACACCGAGCACCACGAGGAAGGCAAGCAGGAGGCGAAAAAAGAGCCCGCCGGCCACGAGGAAGAGGAAGAAAAGATCGCCTTCACCGACGCGCAGATCAAGGCCGCCGACATGACCATCGAAAGCGCGGGCCCCGCGCGCATCAAGTCGTCGCTGCAACTGCCCGGCGAAATCAAGTTCAACGAAGACCGCACGGCCCACGTGGTGCCGCGCGTGGCGGGCGTGGTCGACAGCGTGTCGGCCAACCTGGGCCAGGAGGTCAAGCGCGGCCAGGTGCTGGCGGTGATTTCGAGCCCGGCGCTGTCGGAGCAGCGCAGCGAGCTGCAGTCGGCGCAGCGCCGGCTCGCGCTGGCGCACACCACCTACGAGCGCGAGAAGAAGCTCTGGGAAGAAAAGATCTCGCCCGAGCAGGACTACCTGCAGGCGCAGCAGCTGATGCAGGAGGCGCAGATCGCCGTGGCCAACGCCAACCAGAAGCTGCTGGCGCTGGGCGCCACGCCATCTTCGTCGGCGCTGGGCCGCTACGAGCTGCGTGCGCCCTTCGACGGCATGGTGGTCGAGAAGCACATCTCGCTCGGCGAATCGGTGGGGGAAGCGGTGAATGTGTTCACCATCTCCGACCTGTCGACGGTGTGGGCCGAGATCAGCGTGGCGGCCAACAACCTGAACCTGGTGCGCATCGGCGAGCCGGTGAGCATCCGCTCCAGCGCCCTGGGCCAGACGGCCACGGGCAAGGTGTCTTACGTGGGTTCGCTCATCGGCGCGCAGACGCGCACCGCCACCGCGCGCGTCACGCTGACCAACCCGCAGCGCGTGTGGCGCCCGGGGCTGTTCGTGAATGTGGAGCTCGTGGCTTCCGAAGTGGATGCGCCCGTGACGGTTTCGGCCGAAGCGGTGCAGACCGTGAAAGACAAGCCCACCGTGTTCCTGCGCGTGCCCGGCGGCTTCGTGCCGCAGCATGTGCAGACCGGGCGCAGCGACGGCCAGCGCATCGAGGTCACCAGCGGCCTCAAGCCCGGCGCGGCCTATGCCGCGAGCGGCAGCTTCGTCGTGAAGTCGCAGCAGGGCAAGAGCTCCGCCACGCACACCCACTGAGGAAGCCCGCATGTTCGAACGCATCATCCGCTTCTCCATCGAGCAGCGCTGGCTGATCCTGCTTGCCGTGCTGGGCATGGCGGCGCTGGGCATCTTCAGCTACCAGAAGCTGCCCATCGACGCGGTGCCAGACATCACCAACGTGCAGGTGCAGATCAACACCGCCGCGCCCGGCTACTCCCCGCTGGAGACCGAGCAGCGCGTGACCTACCCGATCGAGACCGTCATGGCCGGCCTGCCGGGGCTGCAGCAGACGCGCTCGCTGTCGCGCTACGGCCTCTCGCAGGTTACCGTGATCTTCAAGGACGGCACCGACATCTACTTCGCGCGGCAGCTCGTCAACGAGCGCATACAGTCGGCGCGCGAGAGCATGCCCAGCGGCATATCGCCGGTGATCGGGCCCATCTCGACCGGCCTGGGCGAAATCTACCTGTGGACCGTGGAAGCGGAAGAGGGCGCGAAAAAGGCAGACGGCAAGCCCTATTCGCCGACCGACCTGCGCGAGATCCAGGACTGGATCATCAAGCCGCAGCTTCGCAACGTGGCGGGCGTGACCGAGATCAACTCCATCGGCGGCTACGCCAAGGAATTCCAGATCGCGCCCGACCCGGCCAAGCTGCTGGCCCACGGCCTCACCATGACCGACATGGTCACCGCGCTGGAGCGCAACAACGCCAACGTGGGCGCGGGCTACATCGAGAAGCGCGGCGAGCAATACCTCATCCGCGCGCCGGGGCAGGTGAAGTCGGTGGAGGACATCGGCAACGTCATCCTGGGCAACGCCGGCGGCATTCCGCTGCGCGTGCAGGACGTGGCCGAGGTCGGCATCGGCAAGGAACTGCGCACCGGTGCCGCCACCGACAACGGCCGCGAAGTGGTGCTGGGCACGGTGTTCATGCTGATCGGCGAGAACAGCCGCACCGTGTCGCAGGCCGTCGACAGGAAGATGCAGGAGATCAACCGCACGCTGCCCGCCGGCGTGAAGGCGGTGACGGTGTACGACCGCACGGTGCTGGTCGACAAGGCCATCGCCACGGTGAAGAAGAACCTGTTCGAGGGCGCGGTGCTGGTCATCGCGATCCTGTTCCTGTTCCTCGGCAACATCCGTGCGGCGATCATCACCGCGCTGGTGATTCCGCTGTCGATGCTCTTCACCTTCACCGGCATGGTGAACCAGAAGGTCAGCGCCAACCTCATGAGCCTGGGCGCGCTGGACTTCGGCATCATCATCGACGGCGCGGTGGTGATCGTGGAGAACTGCGTGCGAAGGCTGGCCCATGCGCAAGCCCACAAGGGCCGGCCGCTGACGCGCACCGAGCGCTTCCATGAAGTGTTCGCGGCCTCGCAGGAGGCGCGCCGGCCGCTGCTGTTCGGCCAGCTCATCATCATGATCGTGTACCTGCCGATCTTTGCGCTCACGGGCGTGGAGGGCAAGCTGTTCCACCCGATGGCCTTCACCGTGGTGATCGCGCTGCTGGGCGCGATGATCCTGTCGATCACCTTCATCCCCGCGGCCGTGGCGCTGTTCATCGGCAACAAGGTGAGCGAGAAGGAAAACCGCCTGATGGTGTGGGCCAAGCGCGGCTACGAGCCGCTGCTGGCGCGCGTCATGGCCGCCAAGCCGCTGGTGATCACTACCGCGGTGGTGGCGGTGGTGCTGTCGGGCCTGCTGGCCACGCGCCTGGGCACCGAGTTCGTGCCCAGCCTGAGCGAGGGCGACTTCGCCATCCAGGCGCTGCGCATTCCGGGCACCAGCCTCACGCAGTCGGTCGAGATGCAGAAGCAGCTCGAACGCACGCTGAAGCAGAAGTTTCCCGAGATCGAGCGCATCTTCGCGCGCACCGGCACGGCCGAGATTGCTTCGGACCCGATGCCGCCGAACATTTCCGACGGCTACATCATGCTCAAGCCCGAAAGCGAGTGGCCCGCGCCACGCCGCTCGCGCGCCGAGCTGCTGGCGGCGGTGCAGGAAGAAGTCGAGAAGCTGCCGGGCAACAACTACGAGTTCTCGCAGCCGATCCAGCTGCGCTTCAACGAGTTGATCTCCGGCGTGCGCAGCGACGTGGCGGTGAAGATTTTCGGCGACGACATGGACGTGCTCAACAAGACCGCGGCCGAGATGTCGCAGGCGCTGGGCAAGATCCCCGGCGCGGCCGAGGTGAAGGTCGAGCAGACCACCGGCCTGCCGATGCTCACGGTGAACATCGACCGCAACAAGACCGCGCGCTACGGCCTGAACGTGGGCGACGTGCAGGACGCGATCTCGGTCGCGGTGGGCGGGCGCGAGGCGGGCACGCTGTTCGACGGCGACCGCCGCTTCGACATCATCGTGCGCCTGCCCGAGAACCTGCGCACCGACCTCGAGGCCATCAAGCGCCTGCCCGTGGCGCTGCCCAAGGGCGCCGGCGCGGAAGGAGCACGCACCAGCTTCATCCCGCTGGGCGAAGTGGCCACGCTCGACATTGCGCCGGGCCCCAACCAGGTGAGCCGCGAAGACGGCAAGCGCCGCATCGTGGTGAGCGCCAACGTGCGCGGCCGCGACCTGGGCTCCTTCGTGGCCGAGGCCGAAGAGGCCATGCGCAAGGTGAGCATTCCCTCCGGCTACTGGACCGTGTGGGGCGGCCAGTACGAGAACCTCGCGTCCGCCACGCAGCGGCTGCAGATCGTGGTGCCGGTGTCGCTGCTGCTGGTGTTCACGCTGCTGTTCGCGATGTTCGGCAACCTCAAGGACGGGCTGCTGGTGTTCACCGGCATTCCGTTCGCTCTCACGGGCGGCATCGTCGCGCTGTGGATGCGCGGCATACCGCTGTCGATCTCTGCGGCGGTGGGCTTCATTGCGCTGTCGGGCGTGGCGGTGCTCAACGGGCTGGTGATGATCTCCTTCATCCGCAACCTGCGCGAGGGTGGGCTGCCGCTGGACGCGGCCATTCGCGAAGGCGCGCTCACGCGGCTGCGGCCGGTGCTGATGACCGCGCTGGTCGCGTCGCTGGGCTTCGTACCGATGGCCATCGCCACCGGCACGGGCGCCGAGGTGCAGCGGCCGCTGGCCACCGTGGTGATCGGCGGTATCCTTTCGTCGACCGCGCTGACGCTGCTGGTGCTTCCGCTGCTCTACCGCATCGCGCACAGGCGCGACGAAGACGAGGTGCGGCAGGAAGAAGACGCACGCGAGCAGAACCACGGCGCGCCGCTCGACCCAGTACCGCAAGGACCCCATGGCACATGAGCATTCGCACGCCGCAGCGCCCTGCGTGATGCCACTCGGCTGCGGGGGCCGATCGATTGCGGCGGGGCGGGCGATGGGGCTATAAAGCTCGCGTCCGAGCGCCGGAGACCCGCGGCGAATGACAAACACGGCCAGCTTGCGCTATCGCTGGAATTGAGTGCTTCTATTCGCCCCACGGCTGCTTCTGTCAGAGAATTTGCCCCATCCCCTCGCAGCACAAAACCAGGAGTTCCCATGAGCAGTGACAAGACCGAAGCCAAGTGTCCCTTCAGCCAGGCAGCAGGTGCCGGCACCACCAACCGAGACTGGTGGCCCAGGCAGCTGCGTATCGATCTGCTTCACCAGCACTCGTCGAAATCCGATCCGATGGACAAGGACTTCGACTACGCCGCGGCGTTCAAGAGCCTCGATCTTGCAGCGGTGAAGAAAGACCTCGCCGCGCTGATGACCGACTCGCAGGACTGGTGGCCGGCGGACTTCGGCCACTACGGCCCGCTGTTCATTCGCATGGCATGGCACAGCGCGGGCACCTACCGCATCGGTGACGGCCGCGGCGGCGCCGGTCGCGGCCAGCAGCGCTTCGCGCCGCTGAACAGCTGGCCCGACAACGTGAGCCTCGACAAGGCACGGCGCCTGCTCTGGCCGATCAAGCAGAAGTACGGCAACAAGATTTCATGGGCCGACCTGTTGATCCTCACGGGCAACGTCGCGCTGGAAACGATGGGCTTCAAGACCTTCGGCTTCGCGGGCGGCCGTGCCGATGTGTGGGAACCCGACCAGGACGTGTACTGGGGCCGCGAGACCACCTGGCTCGGCGGCGACATCCGCTATTCGCAAGGTTCGCCGGGCGTCGAGAAACCCGGCGCTGTGCTCGTGAAGGACGACGACAGCAAGGTGCCGCACACACGCGATCTCGAGAACCCGCTGGCCGCCGTGCAGATGGGCCTGATCTACGTGAACCCCGAAGGCCCGGACGGCAATCCCGACCCGCTCGCCGCGGCACGCGACATCCGCGACACCTTCGCGCGCATGGCCATGGACGACGAAGAAACCGTGGCGCTCATCGCCGGCGGCCACACCTTCGGCAAGACGCACGGCGCGGGTCCGGCAACCAACGTCGGCCATGAGCCCGAGGCAGCGGACATCGAGGCCCAGGGCCTGGGCTGGAAGAGCAGCTTCGGCACCGGCAAGGGCGGCGACACCATCACCAGCGGCCTGGAAGTCACCTGGACCACCACGCCCACGAAGTGGAGCAACAACTTCTTCGAGAACCTGTTCGGCTTCGAATGGGAACTCACCAAGAGCCCGGCGGGCGCGCACCAGTGGGTGGCCAAGGGCGGCGCCGGCGCGGGAACCATCCCGGACGCGCACGACCCGTCGAAGCGCCACGCGCCGACCATGCTCACCACCGACCTGTCGCTGCGCATCGACCCGGCGTACGAGAAGATCTCGCGCCGCTTCCTTGCGAACCCCGACCAGTTCGCCGACGCATTCGCCCGCGCATGGTTCAAGCTCACGCACCGCGACATGGGCCCTCGCGCACGCTACCTCGGCCCTGAGGTACCGGCCGAAGAGCTGATCTGGCAAGACCCGATTCCCGCCGTCGACCACGCGCTGGTCGATGCGCAGGACGTGGAGGCGCTCGCGAAGAAGGTGCTGGCCTCGGGCCTCACGCCGGCGCAGCTCGTCTCGACGGCATGGGCGTCGGCGTCGACCTTCCGCGGCTCCGACAAGCGGGGCGGCGCGAACGGCGCGCGCATTCGCCTGGCGCCCCAGAAAGACTGGGCGGTGAACGAGCCGGCGCAGCTGGCCAAGGTGCTGCAGGTGCTCGAAGGCATCCGCGATGAGTTCAACGCAGCGCAGCAGGGCGGCAAGAAGATCTCGCTGGCCGACCTGATCGTGCTGGCCGGCGGCGCGGGCGTGGAGCAGGCCGCGCGCAATGCCGGACGCGAACTGAAGGTGCCGTTCTCGCCGGGCCGTACCGACGCGTCGCAGGAGCAGACCGACGTGCAGTCCTTCGAGCCGCTGGAGCCGGTGGCCGACGGTTTCCGCAACTACACGAAGGCGCGGTTCAGCGTGCCGGCGGAAGTGCTGCTCGTCGACCGGGCGCAATTGCTGACGCTGACCGCACCGGAGCTGACCGTGCTCATCGGCGGCCTGCGCGTGATCGGCGCCAATGTCGGCCAGAGCCAGGACGGCGTCTTCACCAGGAAGCCGGGCACGCTGACCAACGACTTCTTCGTCAACCTGCTCGACATGGGCACGGAGTGGAAGGCGGCACCGGCCGGCAATGAGAAGTACGAAGGCCGCGACCGCAAGTCGGGCGAACTGAAGTGGACCGGCACGCGCGCCGACCTGGTCTTCGGCTCGAATGCGCAGCTGCGTGCCATTGCCGAGATCTACGCGAGCTCGGACGCACAGGAGAAGTTCGTGAACGACTTCGTGGCCGCGTGGACGAAGGTGATGAACCTCGACAGGTTCGACCTGGCCTGAGCCTGAAAAGCCCCCGGCGCGTTGCGGCGGGGGCTGCCGATTCGCGGACAATCGGCTCGATGGTCAGCTACGACAAGTCTTCCGCACGCACCACAGCCACCGCCGAGCCGCGCGCTTCGCAGCGCCGCCGGGTCCATGGCGGCTCACCTTCACATCCGCCCATGGCGTTCGACGTCGGCCCCGTGGCCGAGCCCGCCGTGCCCAGTGCGCGGACCTGGCGCTCTACGGTGGTGGGCATGTCGCTAGGGCTGGGCATCGTGCTGGCGCTGTCCATGAAATGGCTCATGAGCTACCAGATCGACAGCGCCGAAGAGCGCCGTGTGCAGCAGAAGGCCGCGCGTGCCGCGGCCGCGCGCTGCCACGAGCAGGCATCGCACGCGGCGGTCAGTGCGTGCCTGAAGGACGTGGAGGCGAAGAGCCTTCCGCCGCAGTAGCGGCTGTAGCGGCTGAAAGGGCCGTTGGTCCGCGCCGCTCAGGCGCGTGTGCGGATGGCCGACTTCGGCCTGAAGGCCTTGCACACCGAATCGTCGGTTTCCAGGTACGGCCCGCCGATCAGGTCGATGCAGTAGGGCACCGCCGCAAAGATGCCGGGCACCAGCTGCGCGCCGTTCGCGTCCTTCAGTCCCTCGAGCGTTTCCGCGATCGACTTGGGCTGGCCCGGCAGGTTGATGATCAGGCTCTTGTCGCGGATCACCGCCACCTGCCGCGACAGGATCGCGGTCGGCACGAAGCGCAGGCTGATCTGGCGCATCTGCTCGCCGAAGCCGGGCATTTCCTTGTGGGCGACCGCCAGCGTGGCCTCGGGCGTCACGTCGCGCAGCGCGGGGCCGGTGCCGCCGGTGGTCAGCACCAGCGAGCAGCCGGCATCGACCAGCTCGACCAGCGCGGCGCTGATGCGCGCGGCCTCGTCGGGAATCAGCCGGGGCTCGAATTCGATGGGGTTCTTCAGCGCCTTGCCCAGCCATTCCTTCAGCGCGGGCAGTCCCTTGTCTTCGTAGGCGCCGCTGGAGGCGCGGTCGCTGACCGAGACGATGCCGATGCGGACCAGATCGAAGGCGGCTTCCGCGCTCATGCGTCCTCTTCCCGGTCTTGTTCCGCCGCGGCGGCTGCGTGGTCGTCGCCGCCGTGCACCGCCAGCTGTGCGCGCACCAGCTGGAAGATCTCGCGGTAGGCCTTGCCCTGGCGGGGCGCTTCACCGGCCGGGCCGGTCTTCATGTCCTTGCGGGCCTGGCGCACCAGGGCGCGCAGCTGCTGTGAGTCGGTGGCGGGGTGGGTCTCGATCCAGCCGCCGAGGGCGTCGTCGTCGGCAATCAGCCGGTCGCGCCAGCGCTCGGCCTCGTGCAGGGCGGCGGTTTCGGCGGCCGGCACGCTGGCCTGCTCCGACAGGGCCTGCCTGACGGCTTCCAGCACCTCGGGCTCGAGCTTGCGCATGAGCTTGCCGATGAACTGCATCTGGCGGCGCTTGCCCTCGAAATTGGTGATGCGCTTGGCTTCGGCGATGGCGTCGACCAGCTTCTCGTCGAGCGGGAGCGCGTCGAACAGGCCGGCGCGCAGCGTGAGCAGTTCGCCGCCCAGCTTCTGGAGTTCGTCGCTCTCGCGCTTGAGGTCGGTGCGGCTGGCGTCGTCGGTGCCCTTGAGCTCGCGCTTGAGCTCCAGGTCGAGCTCGCTGCCTTCGGCGACGAACTGGCCACGGACGAAATAGCCTTTTTTGGGTTTGCGGGACATGGGATGGATTCTGGGCCGCACCGCGAGGCGTTGCAACGCATGCAATGCGCGGTGGGAAGCAGGGGTAAACGGGGATTGGGGGGCGCAAGTATCATAGCCACCACATGACGACATCCTCCTCGCGCGCCGATTCCGGCTTCGCCTACAGCCGTTCCTTCTTCGAAAACCTGGTCGACTCGGCCTTGGCGCACGCCAAGAAGCTCGGGGCGACCGATGCCGGCGCCGAGGCGTCCGAGGGCTGCGGCCTGAGCGTCTCCGTGCGCAAGGGCGAGCTCGAGAACGTCGAGCGCAACCGCGACAAGTCGCTGGGCATCACGGTCTACGTGGGCCACCGCCGCGGCAACGCCAGCACCTCCGATTTCTCCGAAGCCGCCATCGAGCAGACCGTCCAGGCGGCCTACGACATCGCCCGCTTCACCGCCGAAGACCCGGTGAGCGGCCTGCCCGACGAGGACGACATCGCCAAGGAACACCCCGAGCTCGACCTGTTCCACCCCTGGGACGTGACGAGCGAGCAGGCCGCCAGGCTGGCGCTTGAATGCGAAGCGGCCGCCCTGTCGACCGACAAGCGCATCACCAACAGCGAAGGCGCGGGCGTCTCGGCCCAGCAGAGCCACTTCTTCAGTGCCCACACGCACGGCTTCCGCGGCGGCTACGCCAGCTCGCGGCACTCGATTTCGGTGGCGCCCATCGCCGGCAAGGGCGACGACATGCAGCGCGACGCCTGGTACAGCTCCATGCGCTCTGCCGACGAACTGGCCAGCCCGCAGGCCGTGGGCCGCTACGCCGCCGAACGGGCGCTGAGCCGCCTGAAGTCGCGCAAGATCAAGACCACCGAATGCCCGGTGCTGTTCGAGTCGCCGCTGGCCGTGGGCCTGCTGGGCGGGCTGGTGCAGGCCGTGAGCGGCGGGGCGCTGTACCGCAAGAGCAGCTTCCTGCTCGATTCGCTGGGCAAGCCCGTGCTGCCCAAGCACATCGACGTGGCCGAAGACCCGCACGTGATGCGTGGCAAGGGCAGCTCGCCCTTCGACGACGAAGGCGTGACCACACGGGCGCGCAAGGTGGTCGATGCCGGCCGCCTCGAGGGCTACTTTCTCTCGACCTATTCGGCCCGCAAGCTGGGCATGAAGACCACCGGCAACGCCGGCGGCTCGCACAACCTGACGCTGAGCTCGCGCCTCACAAAGCACACCGACGACCTCGACGCCATGCTCGCCAAGCTGGGCACCGGCCTGTTCGTGATCGAGCTGATGGGCCAGGGCGTGAACTACGTGACCGGCGACTACTCGCGCGGCGCCAGCGGCTTCTGGGTCGAGAAAGGCAAGATCGCCTTCCCGGTGCAGGAGATCACCATCGCCGGCAACCTGAAAGACATGCTCATGGGTATCGAGGCCATCGGTGCCGATGCCTACACCTTCGGCGCCAAGACGACCGGTTCTGTGCTGGTGAACCGCATGAAGGTGGCCGGCGCCTGAGGTCCTGGGTCAACCGGGTCGGGCTTCTTCCGCGGCCCGCCGCGGCCTGGCTGGTTCTTCCACCGGCGCGATCAGGTGCTCGAGCATGCGCCTGGCATTGAGCGGCAGCTCTTCCGACGAGCGCACGCAGGCCATCAGCGTGCGCTCGGCCCATTTGTCCGAAAGCGAGGCGCGCGCGATCTTCATGGAGCGGGCACAGCGCTCGGCGGCAGTCTGCGGCACGATGCCCACGCCGATGCCGTACTCGACCATGCGGCACACCGCCTCGAAGTTGCGCACGCGAACCCGGTAGGCGAGGTGCTTGCCGAGCGCTCGCACATGCTGGGTGATCAGCTGCTGCAGCGCGCTGTCGGCGGGCAGGCCCACGAATTCGTTGTCGACCACCTCGGCCAGTTTCAGGCGCCGGCGCCCGGCCAGCGCGTGGCCGCGCGGCATGACGAGCACGAGGTCGTCGCGGCGGAAGGTGTGGCATTCGAGGCCCTCGCTGTCGATGGCGTCCGAGACGATGCCGATGTCGCACAGGCCGGCGCGCAGCGCTTCCACCGTGTCGGGGCTGGCGCGTTCTTCCAGATCGACCGAGATGCGCGGATGCTGCGCGAGAAAGCGGCTCAGCACTTCGGGCAGGTGCTCGGTCAGCGCCGATGTGCCGCACATGAAGCGCACGTGGCCTTTGAGGCCCTGGCCGTATTCGCCGAGTTCGCCGCGCAGCCGCTCCATCTGCTGCAACACGACGCGCGCATGGTGCAGCAGCGTGCGGCCGGCCTCGGTGGCGCGCACGCCCTGTGCATGGCGCGTGAGCAGCGGGGTGCCCAGCGCGTCTTCCATGCCGCGCACCCGCTGGCTGGCGGAGGCCAGTGTCATGTGCGAGCGGCCGGCGCCGCCGGTGAGGCTGCCGGCCTCGACCACGTTGAGGAACAGCCGCAGGTCGGTGAGATCGAATCGCATGATCCGCCGGAGTGTGCACCAGGAGCCTCAGGCCCAGCCTGAGGCCGGCTGCGCGAATGCCGCATTTCCGGGCGCGGGCTTCCCCGGCAGACTCGGCCGCCATGACGATGCCGACGAACGACGCCGTGAGCTTCTGGGCCGCCGCCACCGCGGTGTACCTGCTGGCCGGGGTGATCAAGGGCGTGGTCGGCCTCGGGCTGCCGACGGTGTCGATGGGGCTGCTGGCGCTGTGGATGTCGCCCGTGCAGGCGGCGGCGCTGCTGATCGTGCCTTCGCTCGTCACCAACATCTGGCAGACCGGGCCGCGCGAGACCTTCATGCCGGTGCTGAGGCGCCTCGGCGGGATGCAGGTGGGCGTGGTGGTCGGCACCTTGGGCGGGGCTCTATGGCTGGGCGTGCCGGCGGGGGCCTGGGCTTCGTTCGCGCTCGGGGTGGCGCTGGTGGTCTACGCGGTCTGGGGGCTGACCGGGCGGCAATTGCACGTGAGCGACGCGCGGGCGCGCTGGCTGGGACCGCTGGTGGGCATCGTCACTGGGCTGGTGACGGCGGTGACCGGGGTGTTCGCGGTGCCGGCGGTGCCGTACCTGCAGGCGCTGGGGTTCCAGCGCGATTCGCTGATCCAGGCGATGGGGATCTCGTTCACCACCTCGACGGTGGTGCTGGCCGTCGGGCTGATCGGAAACGGGGGCTATCCGGTGTCGGCGCTGGGCGGCTCGTTCGCGATGCTGGTGCCGGCCATCGGCGGCATGGTGCTGGGGACCTGGCTGCGGCGGCGGCTGCCGGTGGCCGTGTTCAAGCGCTGCTTCCTGATCGGGCTGGCGCTGCTGGGGCTCTACATGGCCGCGCGCGCCGGGCTATGAGCCGTTGTCAGGCTGCGAGCAGCAGGGCGGCGCGGACGCGCTCGATGGTCTGGCGGTAGGGCAGGGCGAAGTCGTCCAGGGCGTCGCCGGCTTCGAGCCAGCTGAACAGGAAGACCAGGCCTTCCTCTTCGGGGCTGCCCGTTGCCGTGTGCGTGAAGCTCTCGGGCAGCGGGCTTTCGGCACGCATCAGGAACAGGTGCCACAACTGCGGGTGGCGATGGGTGTTGCCTTCGACGCCGGCCTCGCATTCGCGGTCCAGCGTGCCCAGCGACTGCAGCGGGCCGCGGTGGTCGATGCCCGATTCCTCGAGCAGTTCGCGGCGCACCGCCACCTCGGGCGCTTCACCGGGCTCGATGGTGCCCTTGGGGAGCTGCATGTTGCCATCCTCGGGATGGCGGAACACCAGCAGCCGGCCCCGTGCGTCGACCAGGCAGGCGCAGGCCTTGGGAATGGCGATGGAGCGGCTGCCGGTGTTCATCGGCATCAGGCGCCCGCCAGAGCGGCCTTGACCGCTGCGCTGACCTGGCCCATGTCGGCCTTGCCGGCGAGGCGGGTCTTGACCACGCCCATCACCTTGCCCATGTCGCCGGGGCCGCTGGCGCCCAGCTCGGCCACGATGGCCTTCACCGCGGCCACCGTTTCATCGGCGCTCATGCGCTGGGGCAGGTAGACCTCCAGCACCTTGATCTCGGCGGCTTCCTTGTCGGCGAGGTCGGCGCGGCCGCCGGTGGTGAAGGCGGCGATCGAGTCCTTGCGCTGCTTGACCATCTTGTCGACGATGGCGACGACCATGGCGTCGTCGAGCTCCACGCGCTCGTCGACTTCCTTCTGCTTCATGGCGGCCAGCAGCAGGCGGATGGTGGCCAGGCGCTCGGAGTCCTTGGCGCGCATGGCCGTCTTCATGTCTTCGGTGATCTGTTCTTTGAGTGTCATCCGGCAACCTTTCGGAAAAAACAAAAGCCGCGGCAGGTTTCCCTGGCGCGGCTGAGGCAACTGGGCGGCGGTGCTGACTTTCGTCTGGAGCCGGCCGCCCGGGCGTTGCTTAGTACAGCTTCTTGGGCAGCTGCATGCTGCGCACGCGCTTGTAGTGGCGCTTGACCGCGGCGGCCTTCTTGCGCTTGCGCTCGGCGGTCGGCTTTTCGTAGAACTCGCGGGCACGCAGGTCGGTCAGCAGGCCGAGCTTTTCGATGGTGCGCTTGAAACGGCGCAGTGCGACGTCGAAGGGCTCGTTTTCTTTAACGCGGATGGTGGTCATTGATGAATCGTTGAAATGAATTTGGCCTGGAGAGATCGAGGCCCCAAGCCGGGGTTCCTCAACTGAAAACTGTTTGCGGCCGTTGAGGGGAGGCCAGAGTTAGCCCGCGATTATAGCACTCCCCCAGGCTGCGCGCACTTCGTGTCGCTTCGCCTTCCCCCTCGCCGGGGGCGGCACCGGTGGCCCGGCGAAGCCGGTTCCACGGTGCCCTGGCGAAGAGGGTCAGAGGGCTGTCGCACATGCATGTGCGCTCGCCCACGCCCATTGGAAGTTGTATCCACCGAGCCAGCCTGTGACATCGACCACTTCGCCGATGAAAAACAGCCCGGGCTGCTTCGATTCCATGGTCTGGGACGACAGGTCGCGGGTGTCGACGCCGCCGGCCGTGACCTCGGCTTTTTTGTAACCTTCGGTGCCGCTGGGGGTGATCTGCCAGCGGGCGATGCGCTCCGACAGCGCGGCCAGCGCCTTGTCGGCGGCCTCGTTCACGGGGCGCTGCAGTGCCGGGTCCTGGCCGACCCAGGCGTCGGCCAGGCGCGAAGGCACCAGGGCGGCCAGTTCGTTGGCGATGCGCTTTTTCGAGCGCAGCTTGGCTTCGCCCAGCGCCTGGGCCACGTCCACGCCGGGGGCGAAATCCAGCGTCAGCGGGGCGCCGGGCTTCCAGTAGCTCGAAATCTGCAGCACCGCCGGGCCAGAAAGCCCGCGGTGCGTGAACAGCAGGTCTTCGAGGAAGGCCATTTTTTCCTTCTTGGCCCCCGTTTCGATGCGCACCGGCAGCGCCAGCCCGGCCAGCCCCGCGTAGGGTTCCCAGGCTTCGCCGCCGAAGGTCAGCGGCACCAGCGCCGGCCGCGGCGTGACCACGCGCAGGCCGAACTGCTCGGCGATGCGGTAGCCGAAATCGGTGGCGCCGATCTGCGGGATCGACAGGCCGCCGGTGGCAACCACGATCTTCGAAGTCTCGATCTGGCCTCGGCTGCTCTCGATTTGATAGCTCCCTGAGCCCGTCAAGGCGATGTTCCCGATCTTGCACGGCTGCCACCGTTCGACGCCACCCGCCGCGCATTCGGCCAGCAGCATGTCGACGATCTGCTGCGAGGAACCGTCGCAGAACAGCTGCCCCTTGTGCTTCTCGTGGAAGGCGATGCCGTGCTTCTGCACCAGGTCGATGAACTGCTGCGGCGCGTAACGCGACAGCGCAGAGCGGCAGAAATTCGGGTTGTCGCCGATGAAGTGGCGCTGCGGCGCCCGCACGTCGAGGTCGCGATTGGTGAAGTTGGCGCGCCCGCCGCCCGAGATGCGGATCTTCTCGCCCACCTTCTCGCTGTGGTCCACCACCAGCACCTTGATCCCGCGCTGGCCCGCCACGCCGGCGCAGAACAGCCCGGCAGCGCCGGCACCGATCACGACGACGTCGAACCGGTGGGACACGTCCGCCGCGCTCAAGGGCCATCCGCCGCGAGCAGCGGCGGCGGGTTGTATTTCAGGTGGCCCACGTAGCGCAGCGGCTGCGTGGCGGCGATCGAGGGCACGTCGCCTTCGCGCATGTGCAGCAGGTCGGCCGGGCTCACCCAGCGCGGGTCGGCGCGGGTGATCGGCAGGCCGGCTTGCCTGTAGGCCTCCAGCACGAACTGCGAGCAGAAGAACTGGTCGTTGCGGCTCGCGCCCAGCTGCACCATCGCCATGCCGCTCATGCAGTAGCTGCTGACGGCCTCGGGCATGAGCGGCAGTTCGCACAGGCGGCGGTTGAGCACGAAGGGCGCGTTCAGCAGCACGCCCACGGTGTTGTAGCGCGTGCCGACCTGCGACATCGCCCATTCGCGCAGGCGTGCGGCGCCGGCTGCATCGACGCCCGGCACGCGAAAGGCCACGACCATCTGTTCCTCGTCGACCACTTCGGCCAGTGGCCGTGCGCGCACGCCGGTACCCACGGCTTCGGCGATCTGGCCGTCGCCGAGGTACAGCACCGCGTGGCTCACCGGCGAGAAGGTGCCCAGCCGGATGCCGAACGAATTGACCGTGGCGATGGAGGTCAGCAGGATGTCGCCCGCCTCCAGCGCATCGGCCGCGATGAGCTCGCCGCCATTGCCCGGCGCGATGACCGAGCTTTGCACGCGCAGGCGCAGCCCGGCGTCCTTGGAGGGCAGGTCGAGGCGGGTGGCACAGGCCGTCAGCATGAGCAGTGCGGCGCTCGCGGCCGCCAGGGCCGCGCGGGTCTTGAAGGCAGCGCGCATCAGCCCTTCCAGACGAACGGGAACTTCAACTGCTTGAAGAAGCCGTTGGGCACGTAGTCGCCCAGCACGCCGTATTTCTCGGGCCAGAGCTTGGTGCTCTTCACGGCCGTGCCGAAGATGTAGTCGAGGAAGGCGTAGTGCGCCGCATAGTTCTTGTCGAGCGCCTCGATGTCCTGGCTGTGGTGCCAGTGGTGGAAGTTGGGCGTCACGATCAAGTAACGCAGCGGGCCGAGCCGCACGCTCACGTTGCAGTGGTTGAACACCGCCTGGAAGCCGACCACCACGATGTAGGCGTCGATCACTTCCTTGCTGAAGCCCAGCACGTAGATGGGCGCCAGCACCAGCGTACGGGTGATCAGCAGCTCCAGGATGTGCTGGCGCGAGCCGGCCATCCAGTCCATGCTCTTCACGCTGTGGTGCACCGCGTGCAGGCGCCACAGCACGGGCACCTCGTGGTAGGCGCGATGCGTCCAGTACTGCACCAGGTCGGCCACCAGGATGATCAGCAGCAGCCCGGCCCAGAACGGCAGGTTGCCGACCCAGCCGCGGATGCCGTCGTTGGCGGCCCAGCCGAAGAGCTTGTGCACCAGCAGGTTGGTGGCCAGCAGCACGAAGCCCACGATCATGTGGTTCACCACGAAGTGATGGAAGTCGGTCTGCCACTCCTCGCGGAACACGGGCTGGTCCTTGCGCAGCGCGAACAGCTTCTCGATGAAGATGAAGATCAGCGACGAGCCCAGCAGGTCGAGGATGAACCAGTCGAGCCCGATGTACGGCGTGTGGTCCGCGAAGTCGTGCACCGGCACCTTGTGCCCGCCCAGCAGCGCCGACGCAACCACCAGCAGGAACGCCGCCGACGACAGCCAGCGCGAGCGGTTGAAGATGATGTTCACCAGCGACAGCCCGCCCGAGATGACCAGCGCCGTCAGCAGGATGATGCGCATCACGTCGACGTTGTAGCTCTTGCGCAGCTCCGGCGTGGTGAGGTACTGCGGAAAGTGGAACGCGAGCACGCCCAGGAAGCACAGGATGGCCAGGCTCAGGGCGATCGTGCCTGTGACCAGCCCCTGGCCGCGGCGCAGTTCACCATGGTTGTTGGTGAATTCGTTGAGTTTGTCGATGTCGAGCATGGGACCCCCTCAGGGTTGCGTTGTGCTTGTTGTGCGGCGGATTTTAGGTCGCGCGGTGTTTTTCGACGAGGCGGCTCGAGCGCAACTAAACCTTGGAACCAATCGCTTACCTTTGTATATTGGCAAGCCAATTGCTTGGAGTGCTCGTGACCATCAAACAGAAATTCATTCGGGCCCTCGTGGCTGCCGTTGCCGCCTGTACCCTCGGGCCGGCTTTTTCCCAGGACCAGGAGAGCTCGCTCGCGCGGGTGCAGCGCACCCATGTGCTGCGCGTGGGGGCCATCGCCGGCGCCATTCCGTACTTCGCCAAGGACCCCGGCACCGGCAAGTGGGAGGGCTTCGGCCCCGACTTCGGCGAGAGCCTGGCCAAGAGCCTGGGCGCCAAGGTCGAATACGTCGAGACCACCTGGGGCAACGCGGTGCTCGACCTGCAGTCCAACAAGATCGACGCGATGTTCGGCCTGGCCCCGTCGCCGCAGCGCGCGGCCATGGTCAACTTTGCCGACACGCTGTTCGAGAACACCTACACGGTGGTCTGCAAGAAGGGCGTGCCGCAGAAGAGCTGGGAACAGCTGAACACGCCCGAGACCAAGATCGTGGTGGACATCGGCTCCAGCCATGACCAGCTGGCCCAGCGCGTGCTGCCCAAGGCCGACGTCACCCGCCTGGAAAATTCCGGCGCCGCCACCATGTCGCTGCAGGCCGGCCGCGCCGATTGCCAGGTGCTCGTGATCCTGCTGGCCGAGCCGCTGCTGGCCAAGCGCCCGGGCCTGGGCACGATGTACATCCCTCAGCCGGTGTACACCGCGCCCGTGAGCATCGGCCTGCGCAAGGACTCCGACCCCGGCCTGCAGAAGGCGGTGAACGCCTGGCTGGCGCAGGAGCGCAGTAAGGGCGCGGTGCGCAGCGTCATCCTGAAGAACATGGAAAAGCTCGCGGGCGTGCCGGCCAGCGCCTTCCCGCCTGAAATCAAGTTCTGAAGGGGTCGCCATGGACCTCGAGGATCCGACGAGCGAGCCCAGGGGCCGCTCCCGGCTCGGCACGGCCGTGCTGCTCGCCTGCGTGCTGGTGGGCGTCTGGGCCGCCGTGCGCCATTTCTCCGGCGGTGCGTCCGGCACGGCCTACGACTGGGACTTCAGCGTGCTCTGGAGCTACCGGCGGCTGCTGCTCATCGGCCTGGCCTACACGCTGGTGTTCACGGTCGTTTGCGTGGTGCTGGGGCTCCTGATCGGCCTGGTCACCGGGCTGGGGCGGTTGTCGCGCAACCCGTGGGTGTCGGCGCCGATCCGCGCCTACATCGAGGTGTTCCGCTGCACGCCGGTGCTGGTGCAGCTGGTGTGGTTCTACTACGCGCTGCCGGTGCTCACCGGGCTGGAGATCTCGGCGGTGGCGGCCGCCACGCTGTGCCTGTCGCTCTACGGCGGTGCGTTCTATTCCGAGATCGTGCGCGGCGGCATCATTTCCATCGACAGCGGGCAGGTCGAGGCGGCGCGCGCGCTCGGCATGACGCGCATGCAGCTCATGCGCCGCGTCGTGCTGCCGCAGGCGTTCAAGCGCATGGTGCCGCCGCTCATGAGCCAGTCGATCATGCAGCTGAAGAACACTTCGCTGCTCTCGGTGCTGGCCGTGCCCGACCTGCTCTACCAGGGCCAGGTGATCGCGCACGAAACCTACCGGCCGCTGGAGCTCTACACCTTCATCGCGGTCGCCTACTTCGCGGTGCTTCTGCCCGTCACCATCTGGGCCAAGCGCATGGAATTCGGCGCCGGCGCCAAGGAAGAAACCTGAGATGCCCGCACCCCTGATAGAGATCAGCCAGCTCAAGAAAGCCTTCGGGCAGAACGTGGTCCTGAAGGACATTTCGCTGCAGGTGGAGCGGGGCCAGGTGGTTGCCATCATCGGACCCTCGGGCTCGGGCAAGTCGACGCTGCTGCGCTGCATCAACCTGCTGTCGGTGCCCAACGCCGGGCGCATCACGGTGGGCGAGCAGAGCATCGAGTTCAACGGCGTGCACACCACGCTGCCCAACGAGCGCGCGCTGGCGCGCTTCCGGGCGTCGACGGGCATGGTGTTCCAGCATTTCAACCTCTTCCCTCACATGACGGTGCTGCGCAACGTGATGGAAGGGCCGGTGACGGTGCTGAAGACGCCCAAGCCGCAGGCCGAGACCGAGGCGCGCGCGCTGCTCGCCAAGGTCGGCCTGCTGGACCGCGCCGACTACTTTCCCGACAAGCTCTCCGGCGGCCAGAAGCAGCGCGTGGCCATTGCGCGCGCGCTGGCCATGAAGCCTGCCGTCATGCTGTTCGACGAAGCCACCTCCGCGCTGGACCCTGAGCTGGTCGGCGAGGTGCTCGGCGTCATCAAGGGCCTGGCCAGGGAAGGCATGACCATGATCCTGGTGACGCACGAGATCGGCTTCGCGCGCGAGGTGGCCGACCAGGTGATCTTCATGCGCGACGGCGTGGTCGCGGAAAGCGGACCGCCGCAGGTGGTGATCGACAACCCGAGGCAGGCGGCGACGCAGGCTTTCCTGGGCCGCTTCAAGGGTGCGGCGGCATAGCGCGGAGGGCGTGCTGTGACAAGCGACGCCGTGCCGTTCCTCGGCGTGCTGATGCTCGACACGCGCTTCCCGCGGCCGCCGGGCGACGTGGGCAATCCGGCGACTTTCGAGCGGCACGGCATTGCGGTGCGCCGGCTCGTGATCGAGGGTGCTTCGCCCGAGCGCATCGTGAAGGAGGCCGACCGCTCGCTGCTGCAGCCCTTCGTCGACGGCGCGTTGCGGCTGGCCGGGGAGGGCGCGGCCATGCTCACCACCAGCTGCGGCTTTCTGGCGGCGTACCAGCAGGTGCTGGCCGGCGCGGTGCCGGTTCCCGTCGTCACGTCGAGCCTGCTGCAATGCCGCGAGTTCGCACGCCCCGGCATCCTGACCTTCGATGCGGATTCGATGAGCCGGGCCATCCTGGACGCGGCCGGTGTGCCGCGGGGCACGCCGGTGCAGGGCGTGCAGCCGGGCTGCGAGTTCCACCGGCGCATCCTGAACAACGAGGCGCATCTCGATCTGGCGGAAGCCGAGCGCAACGTGGTCGATGCCGCGCGCCGGCTGGTGACGCTTCATCCGGAGGTGGAAGACATCGTGATGGAGTGCACCAACATGCCGCCTTACCGCGAGGCCGTTGGCCAGGCCACGGGCCGGCGTGTGCACGACATCGAGACGCTGCTGGCTGCCCAGTGGGCAGCCCTTGGTTAGCGTCTGCGGGTGGAGCGCCGGCGCAGCATGGCGGCCGAGCCCAGCGCCACGGCCATGACCAGCAGCGACACGACGGTGGTCACCGTGCCCAGTGCGTAGATCGACGGCGTGGTGACGGTCGAGGTCAGGCCCTGCAGTTCGAGCGGCAGGGTGTTGACGTCGCCGATGGCCTGCGAGGTGCGGGCGATTTCGTCCCACGACAGCGTGAAGCCGAACATGCCGATGCCCACGATCGAGGGGCCGATCAGCGGGAGCACCACGAAGCGGAAGCTCTGCCACGGGGTGGCGCCGAGGTCGCGGGCGGCTTCTTCGTAGGCGGGGTTGAAGCGGTTGAACACGGCGAACATGATGAGCAGGCCGAAGGGCAGCGTCCATGTCAGGTGCGCGCCCAGGGCTGAGCTGAACAGGCCGAGCGCGGTGCCGTAGCCTTCGAGCAGGGTGGTGGCGTCCATGGCTGTCAGCAGGCTCTTGATGCCGGTGTCGAGGAGCCGGAACTGCAGGCCGATGCCGAGCGAGATGATGATCGACGGCATGATGAGGCTGGCGACGGTGACGAAGAAGAGGGCGTTGCTGCCCGCGAGCTTCTTGCGGAATGCCAGGCCGGCCAGTACCGACAGCACGACGGTGAAGGCCATGACCACCGCGCCCAGCGCGAGCGAGCGCCTGAAGGCCGCGCCGATGTCCACCGTGCCCAGCCCTTCGGCCAGTTTGTAGAACCAGTGCAGCGAGACGCCGCGCAATGGAAAGGTCAGGCCGCCCTCGGGGCCCTGGAAGCTGAGCACGAAGATCGTGATCATCGGGCCGTAGAGGAAGAGGACGAAAAGTCCGAATACGGTTGCCAGCGGCCAGAAGCCTGGGGAGCGTTGTTCGCCTATGCGTTGGCTCATTTGTGTTTTTCCTTCAGGGCGAGTGCCGAGAGCACCGGGTACTCCCCTCCGCGAATGTCCCCCGCCTTCGGCTCCTCCTTTATTTCGCTGCGGGGAGCACCCGATGCTCCCGGCACAGGACACGCTGCTGGTTCGCGGCCGATCAACCACCGCTGCGAACAACGCTCGCGCCGATGGGGTGCCTTGCGCAGCGAAATAAAGGAGGAGGCCGCAGGCCGGGGGACATTCGCGGAGCAAGGTACCCCGTCGGCGTGAGCGAGCCCTGAAGAACAAAAGCCCACGCTACAACTCCTTTCGGATGTCGACGAGCCGGGTGAGCCCCCAGATGATCATCAGCACCACCGCCAGCAGGATCATCGCGTTGGCAGCCGCCAGCGGAAACTGCAGGTACGAGGTCTGCACCTGGATGATCTTGCCGATGGACGCGATCTGCTGGCCGCCCATCACGCCGATGGTGACGAAGTCGCCCATGACGATGGTGATGACGAAGATCGAGCCGATCAGGATGCCGGTGCGCGACAGCGGCACCACCACGTTCCACAGCGTCTGCCAGCCCGAGGCGCCCGCGTCGCTGGCTGCTTCGAGCAGCGAGCGGTCGATGCGCATCATGCTGTTGAAGATCGGCACGATCATGAACATCGTGTACAGGTGCACGAAGGCCAGCACCACCGAGAAATCGGAGAACAGCAGCCACTCGAGCGGCTGGTTCACCAGCCCCAGGCCCATGAGCGCCTGGTTGACCAGCCCGTTGCGCCCCAGCAGCGGCACCCACGAGATCATGCGGATCACGTTCGATGTCCAGAACGGCACCGTGCACAGCACGAACAGCACCGTCTGCATGGTCGAAGAGCGCACGTGGAACGCCAGGAAGTACGCCACCGAAAAGCCGATCAGCAGCGTGATGCCCCACACCAGCACGCAGAACTTGAACGTGCTCAGGTAGGTGTTGAGCGTGACGCACAGGTCGCCGTTGTCGGTGAGGCGCGAGCAGCCCTCGAACAGGCTCAGGTAGTTGCGCAGCGTGACCGCGGGGATCAGCTCGTATTCATTGAAGTTCCACAGGCTGACCATCGCGACCAGCGCCAGCGGAATCAGGAAGAACAGCAGGAACACCAGCGCGAACGGCGCCGCCTGCCACCACGCCTTGACGGCGTGGATGGGCGCGGTGGCGGCGGACGCGCTGGTCGAGGGAGCGCTCACAGGCTCAGGCCGGAGGTCAGGCCGCGACGAACTCGTTCCACTTGCGGACCATGTACTCGTTCTCGTCCATCACCGCGTTCCAGCAGGCGATGCCGCCCATGCGCTGCTCGTAGCTGCCGCCGTCGCGAACCGAGCCGGCCTTGGCGATCACATCGCCCTGCGGGCTCTTGATGTCCTGCGCGGCGGGCTTGCCTTCCATCCAGTAGGCCCATTCGTAGGCTTCCATCTTGGTCTTGGCGGTGTCGAGCACGGCGCTGTAGTAGCCCTGGCGGTTAAGGTACGCGCCGGCCCAGCCGTCGAGGAACCAGTTGATGAATTCGTACGCGCCGTCGAGCTTCTTGCCCGAGAGCGTGGCGGGCAGGCCGAAGCCGGAGGCCCAGGCGCGATAGCCTTCCTTGAGCGGCTGGAAGGTGCAGTCGATGCCCTTGCTGCGCACGGCCGTCACGGCAGGCGACCACATCGACTGGATCACCACCTCGCCCGAGGCCATGAGGTTCACCGACTCGTTGAAGTCCTTCCACAGCGCGCGGAACTGGCCGGCCTTCTTGGCCTCGATCAGGGT